>Ga0208246_1000031_pt1 | contig 169332 bp, 172 predicted proteins | sample RifOxyD2_FD_184039 | JGI IMG/M metagenome (GOLD analysis project Ga0208246, IMG submission 184039) | Soil microbial communities from Rifle, Colorado - Rifle Oxygen_injection D2 (SPAdes) | ecosystem: Environmental > Terrestrial > Deep subsurface > Rock core/Sediment | place: Rifle, Colorado... | reverse complement strand
ACCGACGTTATCTTGCCGCGAAACTTCCCGATTATCTTCAGTCGGATGCGTCACTCTCTTCAGGAACCTACGTCATGATCAGTTTGGATGAGATTGACCGGCTCAAGCGTGAAAAAGGGTATGAACGTTATAACATAGTTATCAATGCCCTTGCTGAAGCGCTGAATACGCACTTAGGTTCTTTTCGCCATGCATTGATCGCGAGACTGAATGAATCAGATTTTTTCGTCGTTCTTCCTGCGTGTGAGATACACTCAATTACCCCTCAAATCGAAAATATTATTTCCAAAGTCGCTCATGTGATAGTGGGAATAGACGGTGAAATTTTAGATTATTTACTCATCGGATGCGGAGTTGGAACCTATAATGAAAATGACACGCTGAAAGCACTTTTTTCTCGTGCCGATCATTCAGTTATCCAAGCAAAACAATGCGGGAAGTTTGTGGTTGAAGAAAGCCAAGCGAATGATAGTGCTTTGGTGCTTGGACGTGACGAGTGGCGGGAAGAGTTGCTTAAAAGTTTAGAAGAATCACGGATGCTTTTGGCATTTCAAAGTGTCGTTGAACAGCGTGCTGATGCTTTGAGTGTCATTCATGAAGAGATATTTTTACGTTTGCTCGATCGAGAGGGGACAATCCATTCAGCAGGCTATTTTATCCCTGTTGCGACGAGCTTGGGACTTATCGATACCCTTGATCACTATATGATCGAAAAAGTCCTTAAGCATATCAAAGATCACAATCCGATTACGCCGTTGGCACTCAATCTTAGTGGTGATTTTGTAAAAAAATACGCCAATATACAGTGGTTAAGAGAACAATTGGAAAGCTTTAATCGTCATAACGACTTAGTGTTGTGGTTTGAAGTCAATAATACGATAGCCTTGAATGAGCTTGAAGCGGTATCGGCGATCAGTGCTATGGTTAAAAGATTCGGTTATCGTTTCGGGATTGACCATTTTACGATCCCTGAAGCGGGAGCGCACTATCTCCAAACTATCCGTCCAGATTATGTAAAAGCCAATTGTGCGTATCTGCAGGATATGATGTTCGATCAAGATACAGGAAAAAGCAGAGAGAGTTTTAACAACGTCATCCGCAGTCTCGGGATTTCGATTATTGCGATAAATATTGAAGAGGCTCAGGATGTTGAGCATTTGAAAGCCCTTGGAATTGAACAATTCCAAGGTTCATTTATTGCTCCCGTAGCACTGTTGTAGCTTACCCTTTTTTACGGGTAAGGACATATGCGAAAATGGCGACAACTGCCAATAAGATATAAATATTCCCTTGTTCTTCCATTAGTGTTCTCCTAATAATTTTTTCATAATTTCAATGTGATAGCTCTCTTGGTAATTGATAAACTGAAAAAAGCTCGAGAGCTTTTCGTCGGTAATTAATGAAGAGAGTTTACGACACTCCTCCTTGGCATTCTCCTCTTCGATGATCCCTGCACGGAGAAATTTTTCCATATCGGTAATTTCATAGGTGAGAGGGTGAAGCGCTCTCGGAAGAGCTAAAATCCCCATCTTCGCCATCATCTCTCCGAACGAGCGGAGGTGAAAATGCGATTCATCGATCAGATCTTGAAAATGGGTTACTTCTGCCGCTGTTGTGGCACGGATCAGTCGGTAAAAGTAGACCATAATAAGTTCATACTCTTTGTAAATTTCTTCAAAGAGAAAGAGGGTAAGTGCGTCGATTTCTGCGGAACTTAACAGTGCATCCGGCCAATGACGAGAACGGTTAAATGCACTAAGCGGCTCATCCAATGTAAGCTTTTCAAGGTATGCGTTCAAGGTAGAGAGAATATAGTTTTCGTCATGAGCCATCCGCTTTGAGAGTTCAGATGCCCCATACAAAAGGTGAAGAGACTTGATCTCATTGATCGTTGTCCGTACAAGGGCAAAGAACGATTCGCTCTCAATCGCAAAATGACTATCCTGTTCATAATCATACGCGGAATGGTTTTCGTAAAGAGACCCGGCAAGCCATTTAAGATGGCGAAATTCGATCTGAGAAAATTCGTACAGACGATTTTTAACCCACGGATCACTGACTGAAAATGACATAAATGCTATTCTTAGCCACAGTTGGTGTTTGCGTCGAAAAAGGGTCGCGTCAATCATACCTGTACCTCACATTCCATACCGATTTCAATCGCATGAAGCTCTTCTTCCTTCCCTTCGGATCGGTGTGCTTCATTGATCCCAGCCGCTTCGAAGGCGGTGAGAACCATTTGAGCGCACGCTTGTTGTTTTATCGGCCCAAGGGCTACTTTATCACGAAGCTTTAGTGCCGCACTTCGGGCATACTCATACGATTGCCCTTTGATCATCTCCGTAAACATTGATCCCAGCACGACTGTATCGTGACATCCGTTTGTGGCATAACTAACTGAATGTAAAATATCCCCTTCGCTTTGGATATAAAAAATGACGAATTCGCCGCTTTCTTCACTGTGCCCGACACCCACACCGGTAGGATTTTCGAGCGGACCGTAGTTGTGAGGATGCATGAGATGCTCGATGATCTCTTGATTTAGATTATTTTCCATTTGATTATTATAACGCAGGTTGAACCTCTTTGTAAGAGTCCTCACCGTACAATCGCACTATGAAAACCCTAACCCCTGAAACTCTCCGTTATTTACCCACCACCCGTGCCGAAATGGACGCACGCGGATGGGATCAGTGCGACGTGATCCTTATCTCCGGCGATGCCTATATCGATTCACCCTTTATCGGGGTTGCCGTGGTGGGTCGGATATTGGAGCGGGAAGGGTATCGTGTCGGGATTATCGGACAACCCGACATTACTACGGATGATGTAATGCGTTTGGGGGAGCCGAAACTTTTTTGGGGTGTGAGCGGGGGAAGCGTCGATTCGATGGTCTCCAACTATACCGCGACGAAAAAATTCCGTAACAGCGATGATTACACCCCCGGCGGTGTTAATAACGCGCGACCCGATCGCGCAACGCTCGTCTATACGAACCTGATCCGCAAATATTTCAAAAACACCGTTCCAATAGTGTTGGGGGGGATCGAAGCGAGTTTACGCCGCGTCACCCATTATGATTATTGGACGAACAAACTCCGTAAGCCGATCCTCTTTGATTCCAAAGCCGATTATTTGATCTACGGAATGGGGGAGGGGGCGATTGTTGCTCTCCCTAAAGCGTTAGCAAGCGGTGAATCTCCCCACACCATTCGTGGGGTGTGTTATATCGCTAAAGAGCCTCGTGAGGGGTATCTGACGTTGCCATCGCATGCAGAGTGTTTGGAAAACAAAGAGCGTTATATCGATCTCTTTGATCTATTTTACAACCATAACGACCCCATCTCGGCAAAGGGGCTGTGCCAAGAGGTGGATGGACGATACGCGATCCAAAACCCTCCTGCCGATTATCTGGATGAGAACGAGATGGACGCCGTGAGCGCCTTGCCTTTTACCCGTGAGCTTCATCCCTACCATCGTTCTCGAGGTGCGGTAAAGTGTCTGGAGACGATCAAGTTTTCCATTATGACCCATCAGGGATGCTGGGGAGAGTGTAACTTCTGTGCAATCGGTGTCCATCAGGGGCGTACCATCCGTACTCGTAGCGAGGAATCCATCCTAAAAGAGGCAACCCAGTTTACGGAGTACAAAGATTTCAAAGGGATTATCAGCGATGTTGGAGGTCCAACGGCCAACATGTACGGCTATGAGTGCGCCAAAAAGCTAAAGCACGGCACGTGTGATCATCAGCGGTGTGTCGATGATACCCATTTGTGCAAATCGATGAAGGTCGATCACACCCGTGTTATCAATCTCCTCCGTCGTCTTCGAGAAATTCGGGGGATCAAAAAAGCATTTGTCGCTTCGGGGGTTCGCTACGATCTGATAAATGAGGACAAACGCCAAGGGTATGAATACCTCAAAGAGATGGTGCGTCATCACATCTCAGGGCAGATGAAAGTCGCCCCCGAGCACACCTCCGAACACATCCTCCATTTGATGAATAAACCGGGGAAACAAACTCTTGTCGATTTCAAAAAATTGTATGATAAATTGAACAAAGAAGAGGGTAAAAAGCAGTTCTTGACCTACTATCTCATCGCCGCTCATCCGGGATGTACCGAGAAAGATATGCACGATCTGAAACGCTTTACGACGGATGAACTCAAGATGAATCCCGAACAGGCACAGGTCTTTACCCCAACCCCCGGAACGTACTCGGCGGTGATGTACTACACCGAGATGGATCCTGCTACCCGTAAAAAAATCTTTGTTGAAAAAGATACGGGACGCAAAGAGAAACAAAAACAGATCGTTGTTGCCAAAGACAATTTTAAAAGCGGGTTTGGGAGTTAACTCGCAACCCTAAAAAATAGTGGAACAATTTTTGCGCTCTTACCTCTCTTTTAGCTTTCATTACCTACAATAACCACTTCAAACTCAATACTACGGAACCTATTTGCGTATCGATAAATTTTTAAACGCCGTCAATCTGACCAAACGCCGTGCTGTCGCTCAGGATATGATCGGCGAGGGCGTTGTCTACATCAACGATAAAGCGGTGAAACCCGCTAAAAACGTGGCAGTAGGGGATATTATCACCCTTGTCTATCTCGAAAAACAGATGCGCTACGAAGTGCTCGCCATCCCGACGATAAAATCGACCCCGAAATCTCAACAGCATCTCTACATCAAGGAACTCTTATGAACGCCACCAAAGCTGATTTTGAAGCGCTCTTTGAACATAAAATGTCTGATGAGGAGATGCGGGAATTTTTACTCTCGTTATCCCTCAATACGCAGACCTCTTCGGAGATGATCGCAACCGCCGCAGAGGTGATGCGTAGACACTCGATCCTCCTCGAAGTCCCCGCTGAACTCAAACCAAAACTGATCGATGTCGTCGGGACAGGGGGAGATAAGAGCGGGAGTTTTAATGTTAGCTCCACCGTCGCTCTCCTCCTTGCCGCATCGGGTGCCTACGTCGCCAAACACGGGAACCGCTCCATCACTTCCAAATCGGGGAGTGCCGATGTCCTCGAATATTTAGGGGTTAAACTCGATCTTACTTTGGAGCAGAGCTCGACACTCCTCCAAGAGTGTGGATTTACCTTTTTGTTTGCCCAATATCACCATCCTGCGATGAAGTTCATTATGCCGATCCGCCGTTCGATCCCTGAGAAAACCATCTTTAATATCCTTGGACCTCTCACCAATCCGGTGGGACTCTCTAAAATCCTCCTCGGAGTGTTTGATGAGGTATTTGTCCCCAAAATGGCGGAAGCGGCGCGTGAACTGGGGATGCAATCGGCTATCGTGGTCAGTTCTCGCGAAAAGATGGACGAGATCAGTATTAGTGATATTACCTATGCGGGACATTTGAAAAATGGTGTGATAGAGTATTTCGAGATCGACCCGCAGATGTTAGGGATCAAAAAAGCGCCGTTTGAAGCGATCCTCGGCGGGGAAGCGGAACGAAATGCCGAGATCCTCACCGATATTTTAAACAACCGCTCAACCGAAGCTCAACGGGATATGGTTCTTATCAACGCCGCATACGCTCTTGTGGCTGAGGGGATGGCACGCGATGCTCAAGAGGGGCTTGAGATTGCCCGTGACACTTTGCTTAGCGGTAAAGCAGCTGAAAAGTTGAAACAAATCGTATCGGTATCGTCCAAACTATGATGAAGCTCTCCCTTGATAACTTAGCACCTTTGTGTGAGCAACTCTTCTCAGAATTACCTCATGGCGGCATCGTTGTTTTACAGGGGGATTTGGCGAGCGGAAAAACGACCTTTACCCAAGCGTTTGCCGATTATTTAGGGGTAGATGATGCCGTTACGTCACCGACTTTTTCACTACAGCAGTGCTACGGCAAACAACTCTACCATTATGATCTCTACAACTACGGATTTGAGAAATTTTTATCGTTAGGGATGATGGAAGAACTTGAACATGAGGGGTATCACTTGATCGAGTGGGGAGACGAAACGCTGATAGGGTGGCTTAAACGTGCCGGAATGGAGAGTGTTATTTTAAAAATTACCAAATGCGACGATGAATCGCGATGTTATGAGGTGCAACGTGCATGAATTAAAAATTGAAAACTTAGTCAAAACGATCAAGAATCACGAAATCGTCCGTGGAATCAGTATGGAACTTCATACCGGTGAAGTCGTAGGATTGTTGGGACCCAACGGAGCGGGTAAAACAACGACGTTTTACATGGTGTGTGGACTTATCGAAGCAACCGCAGGAAAAGTGTACATCGACGGCGAGGATGTCTCCCATTTGCCACTTCATAAACGTTCGCGTATGGGGATCGGGTATCTGCCGCAGGAAGCCTCTATTTTTAAAGACCTTACGGTAGAGGAAAACCTCATAATTGCCGCGCAAGCAGGTGATCTTGATGCGGAAACGGCAGAAAAACGGATCGAAGAGTTGCTGGAGATGTTTAACATCGAGCCGATTCGAAACCGTCGCGGGATCAATCTCAGCGGCGGGGAACGCCGTCGTGCCGAAATTGCACGGGCACTCGTTAATAAACCCCGATTTCTCCTGTTGGATGAGCCGTTTGCAGGGGTTGACCCTATCGCCGTCATGGATATTCAGGGGGTCATTTCCCAATTAGTAGAATACGGTATCGGCGTGTTGATAACCGATCATAATGTCCGTGAAACGTTAGCGGTATGTGATCGTGCTTACGTTATTAAAAGCGGTGAGCTATTAGCATCCGGATCAAGTGATGAGATTGCCCATAACAGCGATGTCCGTCAACACTATCTCGGCGAATCGTTTAAGTTCTAGTATCGCATGCTACGGGTAAAAACAAGCGTTGAGCTAAAAAATAAGCTTTCCAACACACTCCGTAACTGGCTCCCGATTCTTCAATCGAGCCTGAGTGATTTGGGTGAAGCGATGGCTCCGTTTGTTGAGGGGAACCCTCTTATTGATATCAAATCGGGTTATGAAGAATCCTTTGAATCGAGAATCCCGAAAAAAATTCAATACGGCTATGTCCAAAACTCCCACAGTGAAGCGATTGAAGCACTAACCGTTCAATACAAAGGGCTATTTGATATCCTCGAAGAGCAGGTTGACGGTTCCTTGTTTCCTACTCCCATTTCACAGCTCATTGCCAGACATATCATTGAAAACCTCGATGAGGGGGGATATTATGAGGGGGATGACACCGCTTTTTGTACAGCTCATGGGATTACTTCGGAGCAATTTGAAAAAATACGTCTCCGCTTTATCCATGTCGAACCGGTAGGGATCGGTGCGCGCAACGTCAGCGAATCGTTTTTGTTTCAGCTCGAATCTGCCTCGATCAGCGACGCAGGATATAACCTAGCCCGCGAAATGATTACCCATATGGACGAGTTGGGGCGCTATCGTAAAGAGGCTGCATTTGAGGAGGCGATGCGGGTGGTCGGGAGTTTTAAAAATCCCCCTGCAATTGATTATCTGGAAGATTCGCAGCAGGTAATCCCCGATTTGATGATTTATAACGATCCCGAAGAGGGGATCGAAGTTCGGCTTAACGATCAGTATTATCCGAGTGTTACCATTGATGCTGCCTACGGTGTCGATCATCCGTTTGTCCGTGAAAAGCTCAAAGAGGCGAAAAGTCTTGTTGATGCGTTGGAGATGCGTAAAGCGACCCTCTATAAAGTGGGATTGATGATCGTCGAATATCAGTATGACTTCTTTACGGGGGGTGCGATCAAACCGCTCACCCTTAAAACGCTTGCCGATGAATTCGGACACAATCCCTCCACTATTTCACGTGCCATCGCTAACAAATACATTGCCTGTGATCGCGGTATTTATCCGATGAAAGATTTTTTCACAACGGCCATCGATGAAGATGTCTCCAATGCCGCGATCAAAGATTATGTGGCGGAACTGGTCAAAAACGAATCCCATAAAAAACCGCTCAGCGATATGAAACTTTTGGAAATGATTCAAGAAAAGTTTAAAATCACGATGGTGCGCCGAACGATCGCAAAATACCGCAAGCAGCTCAACATCGCAGGCTCCAGCGAGCGTAAACAGCTTTATCTTTTAGGGCGTTAGTGAAACATTTAAAAGCGTATCTCGATGAGCAGGTAGCCGCTCGAAACCATAAAGATGAGTTATGTGCCGAACGTCCCGATCCTCTAATGGTAGCCAGAACCTCTATGGATCAGCATCATGCCCTGACGTGTGCTCTATTCTCGTACGGGAGTGCCAAAGCCATTGTTGCTTTTTTAGCCTCTTTAAAAGAGGATTTAGCAGATTGCGAAGAATCGGTTTTACGTTCACAATTAGAGGGGAAATATTATCGCTTTCAGAGTAGCGAAGATATTATTCAATGGTTTTGTACCCTTAGGGGCTTAAAAGCCTCTGGCGGGGCTGAGAAGGCCTTTGAAGATGGGTATTCGTCAGATGGTGTTATCGGCGGAGTATCGACATTGATAACAACTCTTTATGACCTTAACCCGTATCGTTCCAAAGGGTATGAATTTTTGATTGGAAAACCGATTGCCTCCATAACAAAAGCCTCGGCTATGAAACGGTGGATGATGTACCTGCGGTGGATGGTACGCAAATGCGAACTCGATATGGGATTATGGAGCGGAGTGAGTCAAAGCGATTTGATTATGCCGCTTGATACCCATACGTTTAAGGTTTCACGCTCTCTAGGGCTTTTAAGCAGGTCGCAGTGCGATATGAGAGCCGCTATCGAACTGACCGAAGCTCTTAAACTATTTGATCCCCTTGATCCCCTCAAATACGATTTCGCCCTCTATCGGATCGGGCAGGAAAAACAGCTAGAGATAGATTGTGGTACAATCTCGTCCATAAAATTGAATAATAAGAAGTTTATGTCCTAATGAAGAAAATTTTAATCGTCAGTGACGGAGCTATCGGTCAGCACTTTATTGAACGTGTAATCGGTACCTATACCACTGAAAATCTTTATTATGTTGTCCAAACAAGTGATAAAGTTTTTGAGGGGTATAACCCCGGGCGATACAAATTCTTTCAATTTGATCCCACCAGTTTCTATAAAATTGCCAATTTGTTGAAGATGGATTTTTGGCAAGTAATTTTAGCTATGGAGAATCAAAGCGATTTGGAATATACGATTAAAAACATCCGTTTGTATAAGCCGAATATTCGAATTATTGCCCTTGATCTATGGAATACGGTCAGTCCGTGTGATGATATCGAATGGGTCAATATGCAAGAGCTTATTGCCGCCAATATGATCGATTATCTTCCGAATATCCCTGTTTTGGCTAAAAATATAGGATTGGGCTCGGGCGAGATTATGGAGGTTTTGGTTCCGTTTGGGAGTTCGTTCGTCTACCGTCATATCGGCTCGATTGAACAAAAAAATTGGAAAATAGCGGCCATTTACCGTAACCGTCAGTTGATTATTCCCAGCGACAATAAAATGATTCAGCCGAATGATACGTTGGTATTGGTCGGTGATCCGGCGGTATTACGGTCGATTTACAGAGCGATTAAACGGGAACTCGGGCAGTTTCCGGCACCGTTTGGGTCTAAAATTTATCTGTATATCGATATGAGTATTGAAAAATCTTCTTCCATAATGTCGTTGGTCAGACGAAGTGTTTTTATCCAAAAAAAGCTTCGTAAACCGCTTATTATTAAAATAATCAATCCGGGTGATATTGACGTACTGCGGATGATTAAAGCATCTGCACAGGGAGATGTGACAGTTGATATCGATTATGAGGCTCTGCCGGATGAGGGGATGATTCTTAACGATATTAAAAAATATCACATCGGTCTTTTCCTTGTTTCCCACACTGCTTTTTCAATCACTTCAATTCGAAAAAAACTTTATGCCGGAAATGTTCCTGTACTGAAACTTGCCGATTGCTCCTTCTCTGCATTGAATGAGAGTGTGGTAATTTTGAGTGAAGAGGGGCATATTGAAAATATCTCCACCACGATTTTTGACGTCTCTTCCCAATTCGGATTTAACCTTGAACTCATCGATTACATCAACGAAGAGGGAGCACATAAAAGGGAAGTAATTGAACATTTTAATAACCTTTCTGCTATTTTTTCAAAATCGATTCGTGTTACGGCTCAAGAGAACAATCCGATTCGAGAGTTACGGGAGAGAGATAATTTTCTTCACGTTTTGCCGTTCACTTCTAAAATGTTTATGAACCCGTTTACAGCCTATTTTTCAACCGATCCTGAAGTGCTGTATCGCAAACTCGGACGCAATCACCAGCTTTTCATCCCTACACAAATTTAACCCCCGCAAGAGGGTTTTAAGTCATCTTTTAGTAAACTATTTCTCACACCGTAACAACTTAATTTATCAGGTTTTTCTATGACGATATCTATCAATCTTAAACGTGTAATTGACGACTCGTATCCCATCCATATCGGTCCGTTGCCGGAAATTAACTTTGAGGGAAAAGTCGTTGTTTTGACCAACCCGAAAGTGGCAGGTTTGCACTTGCAAACGCTTCTTTCACGATTGAGTGCCAAAGAGGTTTATATCGTTACGATTCCCGATGGCGAGCAGTACAAAACATTCGAGACGATTGAATCGGTGCTGGAACGTATGTTTGATCATCGTTTAAACCGCAAATCGCTTTTAGTCGCATTCGGCGGCGGCGTGATCGGTGACATGGGGGGATTTACTGCGAGTCTGTACAACCGAGGTATCGACTTCATCCAAATCCCGACAACACTCCTTTCCCAAGTCGATGCGAGTGTCGGGGGAAAAACAGGGGTTAATAACCGATACGGAAAAAATCTGATCGGTGCTTTTCATCAGCCGCGCGCTGTCTATATCGATCCAAATTTTTTGAAGACACTTCCTTCCCGAGAATTTGGGGCGGGTGTAGCGGAGATTGTCAAAATGGCAGTGACTTTTAACGCACCTTTTTTCGAATGGCTGGAAAACAATGATTTGCGAGAAGGGGATAATCTTCTCTACGCAATCGCTAAAGCGGTCGAAACCAAAGCCGGTGTTGTCGAAGAGGATGAAAAAGAGCAAGGACTTCGTGCGGCACTCAACTACGGCCACACATTCGGTCATGTCATCGAGAACGAAACGCAATACGAAACCTATCTGCACGGGGAGAGTGTCGCTATCGGTATGGTGATGGCAAATGCTCTTGCGTGTGAAGCAGGGTTGATGACTCACGAGGAAGCCGAGCGTGTCAAAGCCCTTCTTGCCCGCTATGATTTGCCCCTTACCTATCCTATTACCGATGTTGAAAAGTTTTATCAAACCTTTTTCTTGGATAAAAAAAGTGCCGACAGTGCTATCACTTTCATCCTTCCGCGCGGAATCGGTGGGGTTGAGATTACTGATGCGATCGAAGCTCCCGTTGTTAAAAAAATATTATCTACATTTCAAGGAATCGGCGCGTGAGACTTTATCGACTCTTTTTACTCTCTCTCTTCTTTGCAGTTTTAACCTTTGGTGCTGTTCAAAATGAAAAACAAGAGATTCAAGACAATGCGATAGAACTACCCAAAGAGGTTGAAATCGAAAATGCCCGTGAAGAGCTCGCTAAAATCCAAAAAGAGCTATCCAAAGGGAACAGCATTTGGCTTAAAAGCTATAACTCCTATATGGCGTATCAAGAGTCTCGAAAAAGTCTTCGAGAGGTTAAATATCGGATTGAACAGCTAGATAGACGCTCTTTTTCAGTTGAGCGAAAGCTTGAGAGTGAAGCACTTCAAGCCAAGCAAAAGGTTCTGACGGAGCAGATCGAACTCCTTAAAGCGCAAGGGGCATCTCCGTTTGTATCGCTCCTAAAACCGGATGAAGCGGGTGAACTCCCTAGCATCACCAATCCGTTTGATATTATTACCGGCATATCGTATATCAAACGCCTCAACAGCTACTACAAAGATTATGTTTTGCGCGAAGAGGAGCTTCAAGAGCTCATTACCCTTATGGAACGTCAGGTTGCTCTTTATAAAACCATTACCCGACTTGATCCAAAAGCCGACTATGAGGTAGAACTTGACGCGACATTGTTGCAAGTTGAAAAATTCAAACTGGCGTTGGAAACGCTTGTCTCTACCGCTGAAGTATACGAGAAACGGATTGAGTCGACCGAAGCTAAAATCAACAAAGAGATAAAAGACCAAATCTACAAACTGTTGAACATCGGAATGATTGTTGCCGTTTTGATTATCATCTCCTTTTTGTTTAAACGGGTGATTAAACGCTATATTGTTGATAATGAACGATTTTATATGGCGAATAAGATCGTCACCTTTATCAATGTCACGTTGATTATTATTATTTTACTCTTCAGCTATATCGATAATGTCGGCTATTTCGCCACCGTACTCGGATTTGCCTCTGCCGGTCTCGCCATTGCGATGCGGGATTGGTTTATGTCGCTGCTCGGATGGCTTGTTATCGTCGTCGGTGGTTCGATCCATGTCGGTGATCGTGTCCGTTTTGTGAAAGACGGGATGGAATATGTCGGAGATGTTTTGGATATTTCGATGCAGCGGATAACGTTGATGGAAGATGTTACGCTGACGACATTGGAAACAAATCGACGAGCGGGGCGAATCGTTTTTGTCCCTAACAACTATATTTTTACCTCGATGATCGCCAACTATTCGCATGGATCGCTTAAAACGGTGTGGGATGGGATTGACATTGTCATCACATTCGATTCGAATCACAAAAAAGCGGCGCATTTGGTAAAAGAACTTTGCCGTAAATATTCCAAAGGGTACACCGATATCACCCGTAAGCAGATCAACAAACTCAGAGATCGTTACAGCCTGAAAAACAGTAATGTCGAACCGCGTATATTTACCTTTATCGAACCGCACGGGGTTAAAATCAGTGCGTGGTATCTGACCAATGCCTACGCGACGCTAACGCTTCGCAGTACGATCTCTGCCGATATTATCGATGCGTTCAATGCCGAGTCAGATATTACGATCGCCTATCCGACACAGACGTTCTATACGGCTCCGATACCGCCGAAATCTCCACCGCCGATGGACGTGTAATGAAACCGAAGGTCTATTTCAAAACATTCGGTTGCCGCACGAACGTTTTTGATTCGCAGGTGATGATGTCTGCTTTGAATGACTACGAAGTGACCGAGGATGAGGGGAGTGCCGATATCGTTGTCGTCAACTCCTGCACGGTGACCAACGGTGCGGATGTAAGTGTTCGCGGCTATATTAATCAGATGGATAAGCAGGGAAAAAAGCTTTTTTTGACGGGATGCGGCGCTCACACAAAAGGGGAATCCCTATTTGGTGCAGGGAAAATCCAAGGGGTCTTCGGCCCTTCGGAAAAAATGAAAATCAACACACTCCTCTCCTCCCAGAGCCGCTTTTATGAGATTGGCGATCTGAACTACATTGATGATGCGATTGTCGATGAATTCGTCGGTAAATCGCGTGCGTTTATCAAAATCCAAGAGGGGTGCAATTTTCGTTGCAGTTATTGCATAATCCCCTTTGTACGCGGTGATGCACGCAGTATGGATGAAGCCAATATTTTAGAGCAGGTATCACGACTCGCAAGCAACGGTTTCGGGGAGTTTGTTCTGACGGGGACGAATGTCGGAAGCTACGGTCAGGGCGAGGGGCGAAATATCGCGGAATTGATGAAAAAGATGTCATTGATCCGTGGTGTTCGCCGTATTCGTGTCGGTTCATTAGAGCCGATACAGGTCAATGAATCGTTTCGGGAAATTTTGGATGAGCCGTGGCTGGAACGCCATCTTCACATCGCGATTCAACACAGCAGCGACGCAATGCTTCGCCTTATGAACCGTCGCAACCGTCATGTGAACGATGTTGAGTTATTCGGGATGTTAAACGATAAAGGATTTGCCCTCGGAACCGATTTTATTGTCGGACATCCGGGAGAGAGCGATGCGATCTGGAACGAGGCGATGGAGAATATCCGCTCACTTCACCTTACCCATATTCACCCTTTTACCTACTCAAAACGGGACGGGACACCGAGTGCGGTGATGAAACCCGAAGTAAACGGAGCCGTCTCATCCCAAAGAATGGCTGAACTGAACGCCATCATTGAATTGAATAATAAAACATTCCGTCAAAAAATGGGACATATCCCGTTGGAAGTACTGGTCGAATCGGGTGAGGGGACTCAGTATATCGGATACGATCAGTTTTATAACAAAGTAGTGATCGAATCGCTCGAAGATATTAGCGGCGATTGGATCACACTGCAAAAGTATGAGGTACACGATGAATATAACATGGCCAAATTTTAACCGTAATCAGCTGATTCTCCTCATTTCTGGTGGGATTGTTTTACTCTTGCTCCTTTTCGCTCTTTTACGAGATGGCAGTGACACCGTAACCCTCTCTGAAGCGGCAAAGCTTATCGAAAATGATCAGATCGAAAAAGCATTCAGCGACGACGGATACACCTATTTCGCGACGAAAGAAAACGGCGTGGTGAAAATCGCGTCGTCCCAATTACCCTCAGAGTTGACCGCGCATCTCATTATCGAACCCAAAGGGGGGAGCGGTTGGGGATGGTTTTTTATCTTTTTTGCCCTGATTAGCGGTGCCGGGTTTTGGGCTTGGAAAAGCCGCCTCGGTTTTGAGGATGATACCCCGATCGAGGTACCGGCTGCCAAAGCTTCTGCTGAGCCTGAAGCACCATCTTCTTCTATCACTCCGGCGAAATCGACCGTCCGTTTCAGCGATATCGGCGGAATCGGCGATGTCAAAGAGGAACTCGAAGAGATTATCGACTTTTTGCGCAATCCGAAACGCTACTACAGTTTCGGTGCCCGTATGCCGCGCGGTGTGTTGCTCGTAGGCCCTCCTGGGGTCGGAAAAACGATGATTGCCAAAGCGGTTGCTGCCGAAGCGGATGTCCCCTTTTTCTACCAAAGCGGCGCATCATTTGTTCAGATTTATGTCGGAATGGGGGCGAAACGGGTGAGCGAACTTTTCTCTGCCGCCAAGAAAAATGCCCCTGCCATCATCTTTATCGACGAGATTGATGCAGTGGGCAAGAAGCGTGAGGGGGGACGAAACGACGAACGTGAAGGAACCCTCAATCAGCTCTTAACCGAGATGGACGGATTTGAAGAGACGAGCGGTATCGTCGTTATCGCTGCTACCAATAACATCGACGTCATGGACGCCGCATTGCTCCGCGCGGGACGGTTTGACCGCCGTATTTTCGTCGAGCTTCCGACCGCAAGTGAACGTGAAGCGATTTTGCAAAAATACCTTCGCCATATCCCTAACGATCTCTCGATAGCGGATATTGCCAAAATGACGGTCGGATTTAACGGTGCTTCCCTCGCGGCATTGGTTAATGAAGCGGCACTTCTTTGTATGCGTCAAAACGAGATTCAGGTGAAGCAGGAGCATTTCTTAGCCGTCAAAGACAAAGTGATGTTCGGGAAGAAAAAAATCGCGATGCTCAGTGACGAACAACGCCGCTATCAAGTACGCTATCAAGCGGGGAAAGTATTCGCCGCCACGTGGTTTGATCTACCGTATGAGAAGATTACCCTTACCAACGACGCGATAACCCCTCCGACCGCCGAGCCGCAGCTGCGCCATGAGATTGAAGTTCATATACGGGTTCATTTGGCGGGGATCGCATCCTCACACCTCCGTTTCGGCGAACACGCCAGCAACGCGTCGCATGATCTGGGGGTTGCCAAAGATTTGGTTCATGCGATGGTCTATGAGTACGGGATGGGAAGTACGGTTCTCCCCTCTGATGAGGACGAAGCAAAATTGATGGATCGCCTTTATACCGAGATGTCTACCCTCTTGGAGCGGAATGAAAAAATTCTCGGTAAATTTGAAGCGATTTTGGATGAGTATGAACACATCTCCAAAACCCTTGCCAAAGCAACGATGAATGAGATTTTATAGCGGTTTCGCTCTGAGTGAGGATCAGTGTTTTTTTGATCCCTATCTCAACCACAGTGACTATACGGTAGCAGGATTTAGCTACGGTGCGATCAAAGCGGCTCACTACGCGGTTGATGCCCATGAACGTATCGACACCCTCCAGCTCTTTTCCCCCGCTTTTTTTCAAACGAAAAAAGAGTCGTTTCGCCGTCTTCAGATGGGGGGATACATCAAAGACGCCGAACGGTATCTGGAAAACTTTTTAACGAGCTGTTTTGCCCCTTCGCCCGTCGCCCCTATTTCTCTTGGAAGTAATGATGCCGAATCGTTGCAAGAGCTTCTCTATTATGAGTGGAAACCTGAACTGCTAGAGGCTATCCGTGCCAAGGGGATACGGATCGAGGTCTATCTGGGGCTGGATGATCAGGTGATCGATGTAGCAGGGGCGAGAGAGTTTTTTCTCCCCTATGCCACCGTTATCTCTATCCGAAGAGGAAACCATTTTTTACAGGAGAATTTATGATTAAAATAGGGGTTATTACCGCATCAGACCGTGCAAGTGCGGGGATTTACGAAGATATTTCAGGGGTAGCGATCCAAGAGACGATGCGAGACTATCTCAAATCAGAGCATGAGATTGTGTACCGCTGTATTCCCGACAATCAAGATACGATTGAAGAGACGATGATGGAGTTGTGTGACCGTGAGGGGTGCTGTCTCGTGGTGACGACGGGGGGGACTGGTCCTGCAAAGCGTGACGTGACTCCTGAGGCGACCGAAAACGTGTGTGAGAAGATGATGCCGGGATTCGGAGAGTTGATGCGTCAGGTGAGCCTTAAATACGTTCCTACGGCGATTTTATCGCGACAGACGGCAGGAATTCGAGGCAAAAGCCTTATTATCAATCTTCCGGGGAAACCTAAATCGATCCGTGAGTGTTTGGACGCCGTATTTCCTGCCGTGCCGTACTGTATTGATTTGTTAGAGGGACCGTATTTGGAGTGTAACGAAGAGGTTATAAAAGCGTTTCGACCGAAGCAGTAATGGCGAGTTATGAGGGGAAATCTATCGAGGATGGAAGCTCTTTCGGAGCTTTAATCCGAAGCTGTTTGTGGATATTCATACGTCCGTACACCACCTCGAAATCTGAGGGGGAAATACCGAACTCTTTTGCTAAAAAACGGACCATGTGATCGGTTGCTTTCCCTGCTACGGGTGCGGCGGTGACGCTCACTTTGAGCTGATTCCCTTTCGGTTTTCCGATGGCGTCTCTCTTGGCGCTGGGTGTTCCTAAAATATTGAGCACTAAAATATCCCCTTCCCACTGATAAAAAATATTGGCAAGAGTTTTGGCTTTCACAGAGGAACCTTTAGAATGAAAAAAGTGTATGTAATTTTACCATTTTGAGAGGGTAATAGGTGAGGATGCGAGAGAAAAATACGGCGAAAGCCGTATCTTTTTACCAGTCGCGAACGAGGTTATGGCAGCGCATACAGGCGCGTTGAATATCCAGATACGCGTTTTGTGCCGTATCCCGACGGACGTTATCCATGCTCGATTTGATAATATCTACGTTGTCGGTAATCAAGTGAGCCGATGTGCTTGCGATTCGGGCTTTATGTGCTTTATCTTTCGGGAGCATTTTACTCATCATCGCTTCATTACCTAAGAGTTTTTGACTCTCTACCCCTAGAGCTTCGGCGGCTTTGAGCGCTTTTTGTTTATCCCCTTCGATAAACCCCGCCTGCATAATCATCATGTAGTTGTTGAGCTTATACATATTATCTTTGAGATCATATTCATTTGCACAGAGTGTACCGCTCAATGCTATAGCCGCAATGGCACCGATTAAAAATCTTTTACCCATGAAAACTCCTTGAATGATATTACTAATACTATAAGTTAATAATGATTAAATGAATATTAATTCTTATAATATTCAATTCTCTGCGGACGGCTGAAAAGAAACCCTTGAAATGCGTTGCATTCCATCTCTTTTAATAGCTCAAATTGCTCAACTGTTTCGACCCCTTCGGCAATAACAACAAGCCCAAATGTCTTTCCGATGGTAATAATAGTTTGGATAATTATTTTATCAGAGAGACTATCGGGCAACGCTCTGACAAAGGATTGATCAATCTTTAGTTCATCAATTGCGAGGTTTTTGAGATAGGAGAGGCTGGAATATCCTGTACCGAAATCATCGATAGAGAGGGTGAATCCGATGGCTTTTAAAGCGTTGATTTTTTCCATGGTCTTTTGGGTATCCTGAATCAACAATCCTTCTGTGAGTTCAAGACGTATTTTTGAGGGATCAATAGGGGTGATAGCGATTTGTTTTTGGAGTTTAGATACATAATCGTCGTCTTCAAACTGTTTTGGACTTACATTGACCGAAATGCGCCAGTTACATTTAACGGGGTGGCTATTCCATTCCTCTATTTGTTTGGTGACTTCATTAAAAATCCAATCTCCCAACGTGATAATCATCCCTGAACTTTCAGCCAAAGGGATAAAGGTAGAGGGGGCGATAAGTCCACGAGAGGGATGTTCCCACCGCATAAGTGCTTCAACGCCTTCGGTTACACCTTGAATATCGACTTGTTCCTGATAAACGACAAAAAGTTGATCAAGCGATAGTGCCGATCTTAGATCATGTATGAGGTGCGCTTGTTCGGTTATTGTCTCTTGGAGGGTTGAATCATAAAAACGGGTGGTATTTCGTACACTCTTTTTAGCGGCATACATCGCACTGTCCGCATAGGAGAAGAGTTGATCTGCAGTAGAATCATTACCCTTAAACAAGACAATACCGATACTGGCGCTTAGATAAAAAGGGTTTTGATCAATGACAAACGGATCTTTTGCCACTTCAAGAATTTTATTGGAGGTAGTTTGGATCGCAGAAGCCGCATCTTGCTGTGTTGATCCGATATTCTCGATTAGAATGACAAATTCATCTCCTCCGAAACGGGCGACGATATCGGTTTGTCGTAAGATACTAAGCAATCTTTTTCCCGTTTCTCTAAGAACTTCATCACCGGTAATATGCCCTTTGAGATCATTAATGACTTTGAAATTATCCAAATCGATAAATAAGAGTCCTCCATATTGCAGGGTACGTGCACTGCTGAGCATCGCTTGGCTTAATCGTTCCATCAACAAACGTCGATTCGGAAGCTCTGTTAGGGGATCATAAAAAGAGAGTTTTATAATATTATCTTTTTGGTAAAATGAGTTAATTGCAAATCCTAAATCACCGGAGAGCTCATCAATCATGGCTGTCTCTTCGGCTGTAAACCCATTTTCTTGAGCAGTACAAATCATCATAACCCCAAATGCTTCTGTGGCAAATGTATCTTTGCGTAATACTGCGGCATAAACAGCAGTGATACCGTATTTTTTGACTTTTTGGCGGCACTCTTCGGAAATGTCGGCACTGAAATCGGTTAAGATGATGGACGTATTACGTTCAAGGGCAATGTGCTCAATGGGCAAAATAGTATGTTCATTATCGACCCCGTACGAAGCTTTTACGGTGAGTATCTCATTTTCAAGCAGAGAAATTTTTACACTTAAAAAAGTTTTGTTTTCGACTAAACACAAAGCGGTTTTATCGATTAGTTCTTCTAATGACTGTGCCGTTATAAGAATTTGATTGCTGTCTGCCACTGTGCGTAGGATGGAATAAAGATGTTGTTGATAGAGATTGGAATCTTCGAGATTTTTGGTAGTTTTTTTGAGTTCTTCGGTCCGTATTTGAACTTCGGATTCCAGCCATCTTTTTGCTTCGACATCTTTGTGTGTGATTTGGCGAATTGTGTAATAGATTACAGCGAGTAAAGAGATCATCAGTGACCATGCAAGCAACATCTCTTTCCAAAACATGGCTATCATTTCATCGGCAATCACTTTATGCGGTATTTTTATGCTGGTGACTCCTCGTATATCCCCTACATTATATCCGTATGCTTTGTCGTATCGTTTGGCAATAAACGGCAGTACCTCCTCTTTTTTTCCGTGACATTGGATACAGTAAGGTTCAATTTTGAGAGGTGCACTGAAAAAGAAATACTTTTGACCGTTTTGGTTGATGAGGGTGAGATTCTCTTTGCGGTTCGGATATTTTTCAAAAAAGTGCATAGCGGCGATCTCGAATCGGTCTGCTTTGTTGGAGGGATTCCGGGGACGGTCGGTAACGTTACGGATTGTGATACCGTCTGAACTTCGTTTGGCAAACTCGTCACTGATCGCAACAGAGGCATGTGCGGGCAAAAAACCTACGGTCGAATCATTTAGATCGAGACCGCTTTGTAAAAAACGGTGGTGGTAAACGTAGCGCATTGAGATAAAATAAGTTTGGAGTGTTTTGGATCGGCTGAGTGCACGATCTTGGATCAGTTCTTGGATTTGCTGATACAAATACAAGGAGATAATGAGTGCCGCACCCACAATGAAAGAAGTGATGATCCAAAACAACTGTTTTGTGAGATTGAAACTATGCATACTTCCCCTCAGGCCAAAGAGGTCTTTGTAAAAGTATAGCACTGTTTTTGATTTCAGATATTAAAAAAAATTATTTTTGTTAAAAAAGAGTAAATTTATCCCCAAAAAGGGGAGGAGGAATTAAACGAAATCGACTTTAGTAACGTGGTGTTTGAGACCTAACTCATCGGCACTACAACCAAGAGCTAAACCTATCATTTGTTGCATATGAAGAACCGGAAGTGAAACGTCACGACCGATCGCAATGGAAGCATGATGGGTTTGAGTATCGAGTTTAAGGTGACAAAGTGGACATGGTGTTACCATCCAGTCCGCATTTGCATCCATCGCACCTGCGACTGCATTACCGGTTAAAATGGCTGCGGTACGAGGTGCTTGAAGTTCTGCATGGAAACCGCAGCATTTGTTTTTCTCTTCATAATCTACATTTACCCCGCCGCAAGCGATGATAAGATCATCAAGTGACGTCGGTTTGTACGGATTCTCGTGACCTTTATGGGTCTCATTTTGAAGCTCAGAAGGGCGAATATTGTGGCAGCCGTAAAACGGAGCAATATTAAATTGGCTTAAAGGTTTTACGACCATCTCTTTAATCTTATCGAGACCGAAATCATCGATGATAGCGTAAAGGAAGTGAGTGATTTGGGATGTCCCTTTGTACTCCAACCCCACTTCGGAGAGTTTTGCGTTCACTTTTGCTTTTAGTTCTGCATTGTGATCAAGGCGGTGTTTGGTCATCGCCGTATTGAGCTGACATGTATTACAGATAGTAACCATGGTTAGTCCATGCTTTTCAGCATAAGCGATATTACGTGCATTGAGTACTAGTGAGAGAAAGTCATCATAATCTTGCAGGTGTGAAGCACCGCAACATGAGGCTTCAGTCAACTCTACAAGCTCTATTCCCAGTTTATTTGCCACAGCAAGTGTCGACATCATCTGTTCCGGTGTACTCTCTTTTGCGGTACAACCGGTAAAAAGTGCGTATTTTAATTTTTCCATTGAGTACTCCCTAAAACTTTACTGTTGATGAAGATTTGACTAGTTTTTTGATCTCATCTAATTTATCGGCTTTTGGCATATTCCATGGCAATACAATCTTACCTTTGGCGAACATTTTCAGAGCAACCGGAACGTGTTTCAGAACACCGATATTCCCCTCTGAATACCGTACAAGTTCACCTTCATCGAGTAGACCGTGTTTTTCAATCGAGTGGGCAAAACCGACGGCATGACGCGTTGCGACATTGTTTTTCGCGATACCCGCTTCAAATACCATGTTATGCAGTTTGGTGATTTTTTCGATCGGATTGACCTCTTTCGGACAAACTTCCGCACACTCCATACATTTGACACAATCCCAAACACCTTGAGCCTCTTCGTTGACCACGGTTAAGCGCTCTAGGGATGCTTCATCACGGACATCGGCAGAGAAGCGGTATGCCGCAGCGAATGCCGCAGGGCCGATAAACTCTTCATTAATAGCCAGCGCTGGGCATGAGTAATGACACGCACCGCATTGGATGCAGTAATCGGCTTCGAGCAGTTTTTCAGCATCGTGTGGGCTGACAAGGTGCTCTTGCGCAGGATGCTCTTCAATTTCACTGACCAAATACGGTTTGATAGCCGCATGTTTATCCCAAAAATCTTTTTTATCGATAATAAGGTCTTTTACAACACGTTTAGTGCTAAGAGGTTCGATGGTGATTTCATTACCGAATACCTCCACCAGATCAAACAATCGTGATTTACACGCCAAGATCCCTTTACCGTTGACTTTGATCGAGCAAACTCCACAAATACCGTGGCGGCAGCTGCGGCGGTAGGATAGGCTTCCGTCGTGGTCCCATTTGATTCGGTTAAGGATATCAAGGACAACCTCTTCGTGAGTGACATCCAAAACATAGGTATTATAGTAAGGAAGATAATCGGTCTCTTCGTTGAAACGGAAAACTTTAAATGTTACTTGTTGCGATTTTATCGACTCCATACGCTCTCCCTTAATATGATCGTGCTTTGAGTTCATGGCGACCGAGGGTTACATCCATGTAATCAAGCTTGACTTCACCGTTTTCATCCATGTAGGCCATGGTGTGTTTCAAGAATTTTTCATCATCACGTGTCGGGAAGTCTTCACGGAAGTGTGCTCCACGGCTCTCCTTGCGATCCAGTGCACTGGCAACGATAAAGAGTGAGTAATCAAGCATATGACCGAACTCGATCGCTTCTTGAAGTTCGGTATTGAAAATTTTTGATTTGTCGGCGATACGGATGTTTTTATAACGGTTACGTAAATCTTTTAAGATCCCCATTTGTGCTACGAGTGTTTCTGCTGTTCGGAAAACTCCCGCATTATCTGTCATAGATTGTTGGAGTTCTTCACGCAAGACGCTAACCGATTCTTGACCGTTGTTGGTAAGAACCCATTCCATCTCAGCGATCATACGTTCCGCATCGGCCTCACTTGCAGGGTGCAACGAAAGGGTATCGATTTCATTCACCATTGTTTTACCGACAAAGCGGCCAAATAACAAGGCTTCAAGAACGGAATTGGCTCCCAAACGGTTCGCTCCGTGGACGGATGAACATGAACACTCACCCGCTGCGTAGAAACCTTCAACAAAATCTGTATTATTTTTGCGGACATGTCCGTGTTTGTCCATCGGAATACCGCCCATAGAGTAGTGGGCTGTTGCGGAGATCAAAATCGGCTCTTTAATCATATCAAGTCCAAGGAACGTGATCGCAAGGTCACGAAGCTCCGGTAGGCGTTCCATGATTTTCTCTTTGCCTAAATGGACGAGGTCGATATAAACGGCATCTTTGCGAGGGCCGACACCGCGTCCTTCACGAATCTCTTGGATGATCGCGCGGGCTACAACGTCACGTGATGCGAGTTCCATAGCGTTCGGCGCGTATTTTTCCATAAAACGCTCGCCCAGTGAGTTGAGAAGTTTCCCACCCTCACCGCGAGCCGCTTCAGAGATGAGAACACCGTTACCGGAAAGTCCTGACGGATGAAATTGAACGAATTCCATATCTTCGAGAGGAAGACCGTGACGGGCTACGAGAGAGAGTCCATCACCGGTATTGGCGTGAGCATTGGAGTTGATCTTAAATGCGCGTGCGTATCCGCCGGTAGCAAACATAACCGCTTTTGCATTGAAAATTGCTTTTTCAGAGTTACGGATGTTATACGCGCTTACTCCATATACTTTACCTTCGTTATATAACAAGTCGGCAACATACCACTCATCCCAAAACTCGACACCTTCACGGAAGGCTTGCTCATAAATAGTTTGTAGAAGGGTAAGACCTGTACGGTCTTTTGCAAAGCAGGCGCGCGGTGAAGATTGTCCGCCGAAAGGGCGTTGAGCAATCGTACCGTCTTCGTTACGGCTAAATGCTGCACCCATACGTTCAACCCAACGGATCGTTTCCGGTGCTTTTTCACACATAAACTGGACAACATCTTGGTCTGCAAGATAGTCTGACCCCTTAACGGTATCGAACTCGTGGAGTTCAACGCTGTCTGCATCACTAAATGCAGCGTTAATTCCCCCCTGTGCAGCACCGGAGTGACTACGCAACGGGTGAAGTTTTGTGACAACGGCAACTTTTTTGCCGGCTTTTTGCAACTCGCGAGCTGCCGCACATCCGGCTAGTCCTGCTCCGACAATAACCGCATCATAAGTATAAATGGGAATACTCATACGCCTTCCTTGTTGATAAAATCTGTGGATGATTATAGCGCGCCGCTCCTTGGGCAAGATTAAAAAGGGTTATAGAGCGGTGTTAGGAATGAAAGTAGTAAATCTTGTCCAAAATAGTAACAAAATGGAAAAACTTACCACCCTAAATGAGTGGAAAAGTTACATTAGTGGGATAAATTAATGGTAAGAGTCGTCACGATCTCTGAGCTGTGCAACACGGTTTCCGCCGTTTTCTTTTGCTTTTTGAATCAGTTTAAGGGCATCAGCTGCCGCTTCTTCCACTGATTTTACCGGAATTTTAAGGAGGAAACCGGCACTTAACGTTATTTTGACCACCCCTTTTGCCGTGCTAAAACCGGAAGCTTCTACGGAGTGGATGATTTTTTCACAATCATCTAATGCCATTTGTTTGTTATTTCGTGACATAACAAAAATGATACGGTCATCGTCCATGTGCGCAAGGACATCGAGAGGTTGTTCATACATAGCGATCATATCACCGAGTTTTTTGAAAAGATTTGTCATATCATCTTTGGAGAGGGTATTGACAAGAGAGGTGTATTGATCAATTTCAAACAGTGCTACAAAAATATTATTACTGCCTCGACTCGATTTTTTGGCATTAAAAACAGTTATGAGACCTTTTTGATTGTTCATACCGCTGAGTGGGTGGAGCAAGTTCGGGCTCACAGCGGGCTGTGAACATCTGCGCAATAGCCGTTTAATAATAAAATCGATCTCTTGTGTCAACACTTTTTTTTGTGAGCCGTCCGTATCTACCGCACACGCTTTATCAATATCGCGGTAAATTTGATCAAGTAGGAAACGATAACGGAAAAATACCCCTAGACCGATAAAAAAGAGGAGAACGGCGATCAGTTTTGCGGTAGAGATGGCGTCATTGATAAGATGGATTTGGTGATCCATTAAGCGATCGATATCGGCCAAATAAGGGGTACTTACACTCATCATTTTTGTATGCGCGGCACTTTGGCGAGAGGTGTTGAGAGATTCTGTCCAATCCATCGCATGATTACGGAACGTTTCAGAAGAAATTTCTAGCGCATCTAACAGAGTAAGGTGCTCTTCTTGAGAGGTAATAATAGAGTCTAAAAGTGCATCTTCCCCTGAGAGTTTAACGGAGAGCGCCATTTCTGCAAGGGCACCGTTTATCACTATAGTGCTCATTTGAGGATCACTGATGTCGGCATGAATGATTTTTTCTAATAAGATATGCTGATTTTTAAGTGCGCTCAAACGTTCGCTGTAAGTAGAAATATGGAAGAGTTGAAGGGTTAAAAAAGTAACGCCCGCACCCAGAATTAATAAAGCAAGTTTTAGATTTTTAAAAACTTTTCGTATGGAGAGTAACATCCTATTTTCCTTTCATAAAAATATCGTTTTGAAACGTTAGTATAATTTGTTAGATAACATTTTAACACAAATAGGTAAATTTACGATTTTAACGGAACCGTAATCTCATTTTGTTTATAATACCATCATTTTATGATGGATATAAAGCGTGAACGCAGAAAACTATTTTATCTCCACTTTTTGTTCATCAAGCTCACACATCGGAGACGACGGTGCCATTCTCGGTGAGTGGGTATACAGTAAAGATCTTTTTTTCGAAAACGTCCATTTTAAAAGAACATGGCTTAGCCTCTACCAAATCGGCTATAAAGCGATGATTATTAATATTTCGGATGCAATTGCAATGAATGCGGTGCCGAAATATGCATTATTGGGTGTAGCGATGCCGAAGTCGATGAGTTTGTCTCAGATGGATGAGCTCTCGCGCGGGATGCAAGCGGCGGCTGCAGAATACAATATTGAGATTATCGGAGGGGATACGATCGGCAATTGCAAGCTTGATCTCTCCGTGACGATTATCTCTCATGCTACTGCACCGTTAGTGCGTCGCGGCTTAAAACGAGGAGATATCTTCGCCTACACAGGAGAGATAGGAAAATCGGCAAAACAGCTCCGTTATCTCTTAGCAGGGGGGAGTGTTCACACCCAGAGCCGTTTTGCAACCCCAAAATTGCGCCAATCGTTTGTGACGCAGTCGCGTCCTTACCTACGATGCGGCATGGATATTTCGGACGGTCTTTTCAGTGACATCGAAAAACTGTGTCGCTCCAACCGTATGGGGGTTCGATTTTTGAGAAAAATAGAAAAAAAAGTTGGCTGTAGCGGTGAGGAGTATGAGATGTTGGTAGCATTTCCTCCCCATCGATTGAATACGATTCGTCGTATTGCGGCACGAAATCGAACAACCATCACCCCTGTGGCTCGCGCGGTGCGCGGAAGCTATCTCAATCGCTGTAAGCGTCATCATTTTTAGGAGTTTCATGGAACGTCAATATTACCTCCCTCACAGCACAATCGAATTTCATTTTCGCCAATCTCCGCGTGACTTCGTCGTGGATGAGATACCTCTTTACCCATTCAGCGGTGAGGGAGAGCATTTGGTGCTTCATGTTCGTAAAAAGAACCTTTCCACGTGGCAGATGATCGACATCTTCAGCAATCATTTGGGGATCAAAGGACGTGATATCGGTTATGCGGGACTAAAAGACAAAAACGCCCAAACCAAGCAATATATTTCATTACCGCGAAAATTCGAAGCGGTATTAGAGAATTTTGAGCATGAGGGGATTAAAATCCTCGAAAAAACCTATCACAACAACAAAATACGTATCGGTCATCTCAAAGGAAACCGCTTTTTTATCCGTCTTAAAAAGGTGAATCCGACAGCGGCCATGAAAATTCAAGAAGCACTTAAAATGATCAAAAAACAGGGGATGCCGAATTATTTCGGATTTCAGCGTTTCGGGATCGATGGGGAGAATTATAAAAAAGGTCAAGCCATTTTGGCAGGGAGTCTCAAGGAACGGAATAAAAAATTAGCCCAATTTTATGTCAATGCCTATCAGAGCTATCTTTTTAACGACTGGTTGAGCCGTCGTGTTCAAATTTCAAAACTCGTCGAGGGGTTTGGAATCGATGAACTTTGCACCGTTTTGCCGCTCCCTAAAGAGGAACTCCTCTCAATGAAGGCTCAAAAACATCCGTTCAAACTGATCCACGGGGATGTGATGATGCATTATCCACATGGTAAACTTTTTCATTATGAGAGCGATGAAGAGATTGAGCGGTTTAACAAACGTGATATTTCCGTCAGTGGTCTTTTAAGCGGTAAACGGGCAACACGCGCTACCTCCTTTGCTGAGTCTATCGAAAAAGAGTATGACACCATTCACGAGGGGATCGATGGTGCACGCCGTTACGGATGGATTTTCCCTGAAGAGATCGAGGGGGAGTACAAAGAGAACGAAGCGTGGTTCGAACTCCATTTTACCCTCCCAAAAGGGTGCTATGCCACCGTATTGATCGAAGAGATTGCCAAACGACAAATTCAAACGGATGAAACTCAGGAGTAACCATGAAACAACACATCACCTCTGCTATCTCTCAATCTTTTGGCCGTTTTGCATCCAAAGAGCATGGGAAAACTTTTCAAAAACTCATTAATCGTACTTATGTACGCTCTATGGGGCTGGATATGTCTGATTTTGACGCTACAGAATCGTATCCGAGTCTTAATGCTCTTTTTACCCGTAAATTTCGCCACATGCGAAAATACTCAACGGATGCACATGATATGATCAGCCCGTGTGACTCTCTCATCACCGAATGCGGCGTCATAGAAGAGGATATGGCACTGCAGATCAAAGGGATGCGCTACAGTGTTGATGACGTGTTGGGAGAGGGGATCACAACGGATTCCAAAAAAAGTATCCATAATGGTACGTTTGTCAATTTTTATCTCTCACCGCGTGATTACCATCGTTATCATGCTCCGCTTGATATGCAAGTACTTCATGCACTCCATATTCCCGGTAAACTTTATCCGGTCAACATCCCCTCGCTTAAAAAGCAGGTGAATCTGTTTATTGAAAATGAACGGGTCGTTTTGGAATGCCTTAGCTCAGAGGGAAAACGGTTTTTCTTAATTTTGGTCGGTGCCCTCAATGTGGGAGAGATGGAAGTGAGTTTTGAACCGCGTATCCGAACCAACACGACGTTGATTCCGAGTCTATACAGTTACAGAGATTTGTATCTAAGCAAAGGGGATGATTTCGGATGTTTCCGTATGGGATCAACCATCGTTATGTTGTGTGAAAAAGATATGGTAGAACTTGGAGTGTCAAGCGGGCATAATGTGAAATTCGCCCAAACGATCGGGCGGCTTATTTTCTAAAAAGGATATCGAGACGGACGTTTAGATGTCCGTTTTCCTCGTAAATATCGATTGTACTGTCGATTGGCGGGTGGAGTTTAACCAATGAGCCTTGGATAGAGTGAAATACGTGGGTAAATTTAGGAAACATCGGGGCGAAAATCGTGTCGATATGCCCTTTTTGGATGATATGAGCTAATGAGCTGATACCGCTGTAGTAGACCGTTTTGTTAATAGAGCGGTTAATGCGATAGCTACGTAAAAGTTCGATATTTTTAACGAGGACATCGCGCTCTTCTTCACACAATACTCGATTGCTATACGCACGTTCGAGCTCTTCTTGTATCTCATGTTCTACAATTTTTTGCCGATCTTCGATCTCTTGATCGAGAAGCGGATCATTACGGCGGATGAGTTCAAGGATGCTGTCTACGTCCATAGGCTTTTTAGCAGTCATATGGGTGTAGCGCTCACCTCCCACATAGTCGTGATTCAATGCTTGAATGAGTTCTGCAACGATACTGAGATAAATAAATTTATCATCTTTGTTAAGATCAAAAGTGATCCCATGCGCCGAAATAAGAGGCTTTGGACCGGCATACTTCAAAGACATTAAAAACTCCTACACGAGTGGATAGTGACTAATTATACATTAAATCTGAAGTGCATGATATCACCATCGGCAACAATATACTCTTTCCCCTCAAGACGCATCTTACCCGCCTCTTTGGATTTTGCTTCACCGCCGCAGGCAACAAAATCTTCATACCCGATCACTTCAGCGCGGATGAACCCTTTTTCAAAGTCGTTGTGGATAACGGCAGCCGCTTTCGGAGCCGTGGTATTTTTGTGGATAGTCCAAGCACGAACTTCTTTGACACCCGCCGTGAAATAACTCATGAGACCCAGTTTATCGAATCCTTTACGGATGATTTGCTCTAGCCCTGATTCTTCGACACCCATATCGCGTAGGAATTCGTTACGCTCATCGTCTTCCATTCCGACGAGTTCTTCTTCGATTTTTGCACACAGTTTGATCACTTCACACCCGTGTTTTGCCGCGTGTTCGCGGAGACGTTGAACGAATTCGTTGTCGGAGGTTAAGCTATCTTCATCGACGTTCGCTCCGTACATAATCTCTTTGGCACTTAGAAGTCGAGTTTCACTCATCAGTTTTTCATACATTTCGCTATCCGCTTTCGGAAAGTTGCGAGCAAGGTTCCCCTCCGCCAAAAATTCCGCTAACTCTTCGGCAAATTCAGCCATAACAGCAGAATCTTTATCGTTTTTCGCCTGTTTTTTGAGTCGTTCGATACGGTTTGTCAACACTTCGATATCGGCGAAGATAAGTTCATTTTCGATGATTTCAACGTCGAGAAGAGGATCGATACGCCCCTCGGTGTGAACGATGTTATCATCTTCGAAACAACGGACGATTTGGAGGATTACTTCGGTTTCACGGATGTTCGAGAGGAATTTGTTCCCCAATCCTTCACCTTTGCTGGCTCCCTTGACAAGACCGGCGATGTCGACGAAATCGAGAGTCGAGTATTGGATACGTTCAGGATTGACGATTTTCGCGAGTTCATTCAAACGGATATCAGGAACCGGAACGGTCGCTTTGTTCGGCTCGATCGTACAGAACGGATAGTTTGCCGCTTCGGCGTTTTGTGCTTTGGTAAGTGCATTAAAAGTGGTTGATTTCCCGACGTTTGGTAATCCTACGAGTCCGATTGATAAGCCCATTGAGTGTTTCCTTATAGTGTTTCGATGCGTAAAGTATTAGTGCAATTATACAGCAGGGTTGTTGAGTGGGGACTGAGGGGAGGGGCAAGAAATTTAATGATTATCGTCTGATTAAACGTTGAAATAAAATATCTTCCATATTTTGTCTGCTATCAAACAGTGCCGTCACAAAAACTCGATGGGCATCAATTTTGTAGATTAGTCTCCATCTCTCTATAATGAGTTCCCTATAGGTAAAGAGACCGATATCGGAAAGTTCAGGGACAACTCTTCCTCTTTCGGGAAATCGGTTGAGACTCTCAGAACGTTCTCGGATGGTGTGGAAAATAGTACGGGCATTTTGAGGAGACTCTTGATAAATGTGTTCTACGAGTGTGGAGAGATCATTTTGTGCCGCATCTGTCCAAAAAACACTGAAGTTCATTAGGCTAATTTTTTCTCAATTTTTTCAAAAAAGCTCTCTTGGGATTCGAAGCGATTGTTTTTAATATCCTCTTCACTTTGTGCCATGAGTTTTAAGAGTGCTAAGGCATTCTGCATCTTTTGGTAGCTTTCAATGTCTTGGATTACCGCTTTAGCTTCACCGTTTTGGGTGATGATAAGGGGACGATGAGAATCATTGACATAGGAAAGTGCATCGGCAGTTTTGGATTTGAGATAGCTGATAGGGCGAATATCGGTCGCTAAATTCATAGTCAATCCTTTGTTAATAGTGAAATATGGTACTAAATTAAGACTTAATTTAGACTTCAGTATTTTACTATTGACAATTGCCTTAGTATTATTTACACTGCTCCATCAACCAATTTAGTGTCATGCGCACTCCCGCGCCCGTACCGCCATAGGTATGAACATCCCAAGCGCTCTCGGTGTAGGCGGAGCCTGCGATGTCGAAGTGTACCCATTTCTCTTTCATATCCTCATCGATGAAGTTATCGAGGAACAATGCGGCGGTGATCGCTCCGCCGTAAGGTTTGGAGGAGACGTTACAGACATCGGCAAGGTCGCTTTTGATCAGTTTTTTGAGGTGGCGGTTGAACGGTAAAATACCGCAGTATTCACCGCTCGCGTCTGCCGCACTCAGCCACTCTTGTTTGAGTGACTCATTATGCCCCATAACCCCTGTCGTATACGGCCCGAGAGCAACCATACACGCACCTGTTAGAGTAGCGTAGTCGAAGAGGTAATCGGCTTTGACGTACTCTTGTGCATAGCCGAGTACATCGGCGAGGACGAGGCGACCTTCGGCATCGGTATTGCGTACTTCGATCGTTTTGCCGTTTTTAGCACGGAGAACGTCATCGGGTTTGTAGGCGTTGCCGCTGATCATGTTCTCGACCGCGCCGACAAAGGCGTGGACTTCGATGTCGAGGTTTAGCTCGCTCACCGCTTTGATGATCCCCATAACGGCACATCCGCCCGCTTTGTCCATCTTCATTGTTACCATCGAGGTGGCTGCTTTGAGGCTTAATCCGCCGCTGTCATAGGTGAGACCCTTTCCGACTAGGGTGATGACACGTTTCGGATTTTCGGGTTTGTAGGCGAGGTGAATCAGACGGGGAGGGTGGGCTGAACCGCGTCCGACGGAGAGCATAGCAAACATTTTTTCCTCTTCGAGACCGTTGACATCGAGGATGGTACATTCGAGATTATTGTTTTGTGCCAGAGTATCTGCAGTGATAGCCATCTGCTGCGGTGTCATATCATCCGGCGTTTGATTGACTAAACTGCGTACGAAGTTGGTCGCTTTGGCAATGATCGTCGTTTGTGTGAGGATCGCTTCCAATTCATCAATTGCATTAACACTGCCGTCATGATTTTCATTGCTGAAGATAACGTCTGTGAGAGAAGAGGGCTTAGGCTCCGATTTATAGGCTTCAAATCGGTAGCTCCCCAGTAATGCCCCCTCGATGAGTGCTTTAAAATATTTCGGTGTGTATTGTGCAACTTTTAGGGAGCTATAGCCGTAGTTCATTGCAGTTCGGATGGCTGCGGCCATAGCAGATCGGTACAGTTCATTGCTCGCGTTGTTGTCAATACCGCACACCAGAAGACGGTGCTCATGCAAAGCGCAGAGCTGTTCAAGGTCGGCTTTAAACCCCGCTTGGCTCAAGAGTGAACGGTGAGGGTGTGCTTCGAGCTGTGCAGGTGTTACAAATTCTAATGTCAGGTCGGCACTTATATGGGTAAGAGGTTGATTAACGATTTTGACGTTCACGGCGTTTCTCCAAAAGATTTTTTTCAATACGGTTAAACATAAAACTGATACCGCCAACAATGCTGAGGGCTAAAGGTATAGCGAAGTACCAGTGCGCTTTGATCCATGCGAGCAGTTTAAGTAACTCATCTCCGAAATAATAGGCGGGGATAATGGTGAGTGCAGCCCAAAAAATTGCACTGACAAAGTTGATAATGGCAAAATCACGAGAGGAGTATTTGGTCAGTCCTATCGCCATAGGGATAACCGTGCGCATTCCGTACATATAACGCTGTACGAAAATAAGGGGCCAGCCGTATTTTTTGAGCAACAAGTGCGCAATGGCAAATTTACGTCGTTGCGAACGAAGTTTATCGTGGATGTAGCTTTTGTTAAAGCGTCCGATATAAAAATAGATTTGATCCCCGACAAATCCGCCGAGCGCTCCTACAACAATCGCGAGTGGTAGAAACATATCTCCCGTATGGGACATAATCCCTGCCATGACAAGACCAAGCTCACCCTCTAGAATACTCCATCCAAAAAGGACGATGTAGCCGTACTCTCTCAACCATTCAATAAATAAATGCTCCACACGCGCCCTTAGTTGTCAAAATTTAATATTTGTTTTGCCTGCATCATATCCTTGTCACCGCGGCCGGAGAGGTTAACGATGATGAGTTTCTCTTTGATATCGGTCATTTTTTTCAAGTACGCGACGGCATGTGCCGTTTCAAAGGCGGGGATAATCCCCTCCGCACGGCTGAGCCATACGAAAGCGTCTAAGGCTTCTTGGTCGGTAATGTTGTCATAGGTGACGTTATCGTTATCTTTATGGAAAGCGTGTTCCGGTCCGATACCCGGATAATCAAGCCCAGCTGAAATTGAGTGGGCTTCGAGAATCTGACCGTCGTCGTCTTGGAGGAGATAGCTCATTTGACCGTGCAATACCCCCGGACGTCCTTTGAGGAGGGAACATCCGTGCTTATCGGTCTCGACCCCAAGTCCTCCCGCTTCGATTCCAATACAGCGTACCTCTTTATCTTCGAGGAAATGTTGAAACGTTCCGATAGCATTAGAGCCGCCGCCGATGCAGGCGATGACGTAATCGGGGAGGCGGTTCTCTTTTTCCAAGATTTGAGCACGCGCTTCACATCCGATGATCGCCTGAAAATCGCGTACCATCATAGGGTAGGGGTGAGGCCCTGCAACGGTACCGATAATGTAGAACGTATCGCGCGCATGGGTGACCCAGTGGCGGATCGCGTCGTTCATCGCGTCTTTGAGAGTTTTAGAGCCGCTTTCCACAGCGTGAACTTTGGCTCCGAGAAGTTTCATTCGAAAAACATTGAGTTCTTGTCGTGCGACATCTTTCGCACCCATAAAGATTTCACATTCCAATCCCAATAATGCTGCGATGGTTGCGGTTGCAACACCGTGCTGTCCCGCACCCGTTTCGGCGATCACTTTTTTCTTGCCCAAACGTTTTGCCATAAGCCCTTGTGCGATGACGTTGTTGACTTTATGGGCACCCGTATGGTTCAAGTCTTCACGTTTGAGATAGATTTTGGCACCCAGCTCTTTTGATAGATTAGCGGCATAATACAGTGGGCTGGGACGACCGACGTAATCGGTGAGATACCCGTCCACTTCGCTCCAAAATGCTTTATCAAAACGGATCTCTTTGTAAGCTTCTTCAAGCTCCAAGAGGGCGGGCATAAGGGTTTCAGGGACATAACGCCCGCCGAAGATACCGAAGTGCCCCTCAACGGGATCAAATTTGGAAGGGGATGGGATATACATTAATCGACTCCAATCACGGTATAAACTTCAACCATCTCACGCAATTTTGCCTGTCCGCTCAGGAAATCAAGACCCATTACAAAACACGCTTCAATACACTCGGCACCCACTTTATTAATAAGGTTCGCCGCCGCATACGCAGTTCCCCCCGTCGCGATCAAATCATCGATCAACAAGACACGAGGCTTTTCAACCCCATTGAAAGCATCAATGTGGATTTCTACTTCATCCACACCGTATTCAAGGGAGTATTTCTCCGAGACGGTGGTGTAGGGGAGTTTCCCTTTTTTGCGGATGGGAACGAAGCCGACGCCGAGCATTTGTGCCAATGCGGCACCGAAAATGAAACCTCTTGCATCGATCCCGGCAATGTGCGTCAGGTCATACGAGGCGTAGCGATCATGCAAATGGCGCATCAAAACACCGAATGCTTCACCGTCTGAGAGGAGGGTGGTAATATCTTTAAAAACGATTCCCGGTTTCGGAAAATCGGGGATATCCCGAATCGCATTGATTAAAATAGCTCTGTCGTTTATACTGAGATTCATAAAGGTTTCCTTTTCTTAAATAAGTGCGTCGATACGCCCTTCAAGCTCTTTGATTTTATTTTGGAGGCGGTCGGTTTCGGAACGGTGTTTCGAGTTACGCTGTTTGAGTGACTTGACTTCATTACGGAGATTGTTCAGCTCTTCACTGAGAATGTCGACATTCCCCAGTGCACGTTGGAGTTGAATCTGATATTTTCGGATCAGTACTTCAGCCTCTTTGAGGGTCAGCTTCATCATTTCACTGGTTCGCTGTTCTTTAACGGTAATACTGCGGAAATAGAACATTTTGACGAGAAAGAAAAGTGCCCCAAGTGTAACGATGGTGAGTAATGACCACTCTAAAAACATACCTTATCCTTTGATCGCCTCTAATTTTTCGACACGGCCGCAATGACGACCCCCTTCGAATACACCAGCAATCCATGCATCGAGGATCGATTCGGCAACCCCTTGACCCACGATACGCTCACCGTAGCAGAGGACGTTGGCATCGTTATGGGCGCGTGCGACGGTTGCCGTATAGGCATCGTGGCACAGTGCGGCGCGAATACCGTGATGTCGGTTGGCCGCAATCGACATCCCGATCCCTGAACCGCAAATCAAAATTCCATGGGAAGCAGTGTCTTTGAGGACATTTTCACACACTTTGATCGCATAATCGGGATAATCGACACGATCTTTGGAAAAAGGTCCCAAATCGATCACTTCATGTCCCTTTGAACGGAGGAGTTCGACGGTAAAATCTTTCAAATCGATTCCGGCGTGATCGGTGGCAATGTAAAATTTCATAACTCTCCTTAGTTCAATAATAAATTTAAGACGCTCTGGATCGGCCAGATAACCAACGGAATTTTAAGGGGTGTAACCAATATGATGATGATAACAATCATTCCATAAGGTTCGGCTTTAGCGAAAAATTCGGCAACGGCACGTATTTTATATTTCAGCGCAAGGTACGTGATGAAATGGGCGCCGTCAAATCCCGGAATAGGGAGGAGATTGAATACTGCTAGGACGACATTGACCAATAGAAGTTTCATAATAAGCAGATAGCCGAAAAGATAGGCGATTCCGTCCGCTTCACTCGGCTGTGGCAGAGAGAGGAGAATGACGGAAGATAGGGTAGCTAAAAAAATATTATACGCAATCCCCGCCAAACTCACCTGCATTGCCGCATTGTAGCCGCCGTTGCGAATCACCGTGTGGGTATTGACCGGAACCGGCTTTGCCCATCCGAATAAAAAGCCGCTGGAAGCGCCGAGGAGCATAGGGATGAAGTAAGTCATCAAAGGGACGAGGATTGAGCCGAAGGGATCAATATGGATGAGGGGGTTAATACTTAGACGACCTTGGTGTTTTGCAGTCGTGTCACCGTATTTGTAAGCAACCCAACCGTGCATAATCTCATGGCCGATGATGGCAATGAGAAGCGCGAGTATCGCCGCAGCGATTTCGAGTGAATCAATAAAGCTCAAGGTCATTGGCATCTTCGCGGATACGTTCAGCTATGGCGCGCTCAAGAGGCTCTTGCAGTTCTAAATCACTCGGTGTTTTTCCGATACGATCCCAGCGTACTTCATAATTGCTGTCCATACTGAAATAGACAAACCACGGTGTCCCCTCGATGAGGCCATAAGGGACACTTCCCCAAAAACGGCTGTCATTGGAGTGGTCTCGGTTATCACCCATCATAAAGTATTCACCCTCAGGGACTTGGATCGGAGCGACATTGAAAAGCTCGCTCGGGAAGATGCCGTTATCGACCATTTTCTCATCGTTGTGGATTCCCGGATGCTCTTTGGCATACGGATTTTTGACCCACAATTTCCCCTCAACCTCTACGAGTTCATATCCGGCAAACGCTTTTTTAGCGTACTCGTCCCCTTCTCGCGGGTGGAGGTAGAGGACTTTGTCCTGTAAAAAGAGCTCATCCCCCGGCAACGCAACGCAGCGCTTGACATAGTGAAGCTGTGTGTTGTTCGGATAGCGGAAGATGACGATGTCTCCGCGCGCAGGCTCATCACCGTCTATGATATGACCGTCGGTTCCCGGAATCAGAGGAATTTCAAGAAACGGGATGTGGGGAGTAGAAATTCCATACGCAAATTTTTTGGCAAAGAGATGATCGCCGACGAGGAGTGAATCTTTCATCGATCCGCTGGGGATACGAAATGCCTGAGCAATGAAGAAAATGACAAACAAAACGATGATGATGGTTCCCGTCCATGTATTGGAAAAACGGTAGGCACTGTGGGCGGCATTAAATATTTTTTTCTTCAAAGGTTATCTCTCTTCTTCTGCGTGAATTTTGGCGGCTTTAAGGGTGTTAGAGAGGAGCATCGCTATGGTCATCGGCCCGACACCTCCCGGTACAGGGGTGATGTAGGATGTTTTAGGGGCAACGGCATCATAATCGACGTCACCGACAAGGCGACCATCGGGTGCACGGTTGATTCCGATATCGATGACGATAGCACCTTCTTTGACCATATCTTCTTTGATCAGATTAATGACTCCCGCACCGACGAGGACAATGTCGGCACTCAGGGTGTGTTTTTTCAAATCATCGGTGAAAATGTGGCAAATTTCAACCGTAGCATTGGCATTGAGTAGTAAAGCCGCCATCGGTTTTCCGACGATATTGGATGCCCCGACGACACAGCAGTTTTTTCCCTTAGGATCGATATTGTATTCAGCCAATAGTTCCATTACTCCCAAAGGAGTACACGGGACGAATCCGTCCAATCCTGTTGTGAGACGCCCGACATTGTAAGGGTGGAACCCGTCAACGTCTTTGGTCGGGGCGACTATTTCGAGGATTTTGGTGGTGTCGATATGAGACGGCAGGGGAAGCTGAATCAAAATACCGTCAATGTTGGGATTGGTGTTCATCATTTCGATCGTTTTAACGATTGCATCTTGGGAAATATCATCGGGCATTTCGTGGGTAACGGAGTAAAATCCGGCACGGTCACACGCTTTTTTCTTCATTCCGACGTAGGCTTGGCTCGCTGGATCATGTCCCACCAAAATCACCGCCAAACCGGGAACTCTTCCTGTTGATACTTTGAGTTCTTTAGCTCCGAGAGAGACTTTTTCTTCGATTTTTTGTGCGAGCGCTTTACCGTCAAGAATTTGCATTTAATCACCGTCAAATTGTTTTTGGGTATGATACCGCTAAAAGACTAATAATTGGTTAAAGGGATCAGGTGCGCGGGGTTTTTCTACTATTTTTGACATTTACACTCTCTCACGCAGAGTCGTTTATTACGAAAGAAGAGTATGCCGCAGGACTGTACCATAACCCTCGCGGAGTCGGGTGTCATTTGTGTCACGGTGAAGAGGGTGAGGGGAAACTGATCGCCCGCTATCGTGAGAAAGGTGAGAAGAAGATTTTCGCCGGCAAACCGATCAATAAACTTCCGTTTCGAGAATTTTACGAAAAAATAAACAGCCGTATCGTCGGAATGCCTCGCTATTATCTCACCGATACCGAAATCCAGACCCTTTATTATTATCTCCACAGAGACGAGTTTAAACGTGCCGCTCAGCAACCCCGAAAAACTCAATAATCTTATTACTTCAGGCGATATCACATCGCTTAAAGCATTGGCATTGCCCGTAAAACGGCATCTAAATCGTTCGTTGTCGTTTCGATCCGCTATGATGATCTCTACCCATAACCTCAAACACCTCTCTAAAATTCCATTCCTTGATGCGGAGTGTGTGATGCTGAACCTCGAAGACGGTGTCAGTGCGGAACAAAAGCCGTTTGCCTTGGCGCTGTGTGCGATGGCATTGGCCTCCAACCCTGAGAGTGATAAAAAACTGGTTGTTCGGGTTAATCCTCTTGATGAGGGAGGGGCTGATGAGATCCTCTTTCTCAACCCTTTTATGCCTGATGCGATTCGTGTCCCTAAAATCCGCTCGGTTGAGGATGTTCGCCGTATTTTGACCTTGGTGGATGACAATATAGAGATACACCTCTCCATCGAGACGAAAGAGGGATGGTTAGCCCTTTCTCATCTCTCTATCGATCCGCGAATCACGGTCTATTATCTCGGTGTCCTTGATCTTTTCGCTGATCTTGGGCTATCTCAGAGCCTTTTACTCCCCGATAACCCTACCGTCCACTATATGCTCTCCCATTTTTTAATGACCTCTCGTGCATGCGGTGTCAAACCCGTTTCGTTTGTCTATCAAGATTATAAAAACCATGACGGACTGCGCAACTGGCTGGAGTTGGAGAAGATGATGGGATTTGATGCCAAAGGGTGCATCGCTCCCGCTCAGGTCGAATTGATCCATGAGATTTTCGGTCACGGGGAAGCGGAGATAGCGCGGTGCCGTGAGATTGTTAGACTCTTTGAAGAACACATCACGCGCGGGATTAGCGGATTTGTCGATGAGCGGTATGGGTTTATTGACGAGCCGATTTATAAGGGTGCGTTGGCGGTGTTGAACTCTACTTCACGATAATATAAACCCGTATCCGCACCCGTGTCGGTTGTTCGGGTTTCGGATATTTGGGATGGGCGAGGTTGATGGTTTGCAAGGTCAGTTCATCAAGCGCCGTTCCTATACGGTTTTTTTCTAACGTCAAATCGCTAATACTTCCATCTGGGTTGAGGATGAACTCAACGACGTTATTGTCCATCGGATCGACATCGGATCGGTCACGAAGTAACCGAGTGCCGACCACTTCATTGATCTTTCGGATTTTTTGAAGATTATCGATGATGTAGTGCTGTTCTCCCGCGGAGAGCTCAAAAAATTGATTACCGTAGTGGTGGAGAACGGAATAGGGGAGGCTCTCACGGTCGGCTTCGGTGATACGTTTGAGTTCGATGTCAGGTGCGGGGTGCTGCTCTTGTGTAAGCGGGATCGGTGCATCCGCTTTTTTCGCCTTAGAAACGACACTGCTCTGAGGCGAAGCGGATGGAGGGGTAATTTTCTCCGTTATATCGGTCTCTTCATTTACGGTGATGCCGAAACGCTTCTCTTTGTAAAAAGGTTTATCTTCAGTCTCTTCAGGGGAAATTCCATACCAAACCAAAACAAGTATCACTGAATGAATCAAGAGTGCGATGAGGAGTGAGAGGAGAGATGGATTCGGTTTCATCTAGGATAGCGGTTTAATAACCGGTAAGGTTATACCATACCCGATAGCGAATCAGTGTTTTTTGCTGAGGTCGGGGATATTTGGAATAGGCGAGTTCGATTACCTCTTTGGTCGTATCATCCAAAATAGCGAGATTGCTGTTTTTGAGAAAGCGTATGTCCGAAATGCTTCCATCAGGGAGGAGATAAAACTCGATCATATTGGTGTCGTTTGTCCGAATGCTATCGGGGATGCGGCTTCGTCCGTAGCGATCCAAGACCCCTTGGGTGATACGGCGCATGACCTCTTGGTTATCGAGGATATATTTTTGCTCCCCCTCGGAGAGTTCATTGAACTTATCACCATAAAGACGTTGAATAGAATCGGCGATTTTGGTAGAACTTCGGGTCGGTCGATCCTGTGCGGAGGGGTCAGCTTTTGAGAGGCTGTCATGGAGACTGAACTCTTTTTTCGTTAGGGGTTTTCGCTCTATCTCGGCAACCGGCTTGGCTACGTGGCGTTCGAATGCTTTTCTGGGTTCTGGGATCGGCTCAGGGGTGGGTGGAGTCGGTTTAACTTCAGGTGTCAGTGATTTGGGCTTTTGCGGTTTCGGCAGAGGCTGAGCATCTTTGATCATCTGCTCTCCCCGCGGAATCGAACGGTTTGGAGTCACTTTGGGAATCTCGTTTTTAACGATAGCCTCTTTTGTAATATTCGGGCGCTCTTTCATCGAGAGTCTGAAACGCTCTTCTTTCGGCTCACTCATTTCTTCGGGAGGCGGGAGCGGTTTAAACTGGTCTAATAAAATAAGCAATAGTAGGATGATGAGGTGAACCAAAGCGGCGATTATAAATGCGTAAAGGGAAAAAGATTTGGTTCGTTTCATAACCGCGCATTCTACCTAGATTTTCCTAATGAAAGAAGTATTTCACGTAAAAAAGTGGGTGTATAAACAGCGTGCACGAAAATTGCATTATCTTTTTAAACCGTCCAAGGAAAAGGCCATGAGCGACCTAGATACTTTATGCCGTGAGATAGAAGATTATCTGAAAAAATATGCGATAGATGATGAAGCACGATATGTGATCGCACCGCATATCGCTAAAAAATCGTTGGAGATGAACCATCTCTATCAGGATTTGGGCTTTAAAAGCCGCGTACAGATGGGAGCCTATATGGCTAAGCATTTTCCCCGCCTAGCCCAGCTTAAACCCAAAGATAAACTCTGGAAAAAATTTCTCTACGATGCCATCGGTAAAGTCGCCCCCGCGTGTGCGACGTGTAATGATCAAGAGCACTGCTTTACCTGTTTGATCGCGGAAGCAAGTGCGTGAAGACACCATCGATCACGACTACCGAACTTTATGCGCATCTCGATACCCTCATCGGTGCCGATCTCCCCGTTTTTATCCACGGAAGTCCGGGAATCGGAAAATCGTATATCGTTGCCGAAGTGGCGAAAAAACATAATCTTGAACTCGTCGATGTCCGTCTCTCTCAGATGGATCCCGTCGATTTGCGCGGCGTCCCTGCGATACGGGATGAACAAACGGTGTGGATGCCTCCGATATTTTTTCCGCGTGACAAAGAATCGAGCGGAATACTGTTCCTCGACGAACTCAACTCCGCTCCTCCATCGGTGCAAGCGGCGATCTATCAACTCGTCCTCAACCGTAAAATGGGTGAGTACGAACTCCCTCGCGGGTGGCGGATCATCTGTGCGGGGAATCGTATCAGCGACCGTGGGGTCGTCTTTCGCCTCCCGACACCTCTGGCGAATCGTATGGTCCATCTGAGCGTCGAAGCGCGGTTTGAGGATTTCAAACTCTTCGCTATCCGTGAGGGATTGCACTCCTTTGTCATCGGGTTTTTAGGATTCCGTCCCGATCTTCTCACTTCCGAGTGCGTAAGCGAAGATGACTCCAATCCCGCATTCGCAACACCGCGCAGTTACCATATGCTCTCGAATGTGTTGAAAACATCCTCAGACACTTCACGTATCGCTCCGATTATCTATGGATTGATCGGATACGGTGCAGGGATTGAATTTTTATCGTATGTCAAAGTGTATGAAAAACTCCCCGATGTGCAGGCTATTTATCGCGGCGAGTATCCGAGTGTCGATAAAAGCAAACCGGCGCTGCTGTATGCGCTTGTTTCGGCGCTGGTGGAACTGTATCGAGGCGGAGCGGAAGCCTCGAAACATCTTTTCGGTTTTGCCCAAAGCCTGCCGACCGAGTTTGGGGTGATGTTGATCAAAGATGCTATTGTCAAAGATGCTTCGATCGCCGAGTGTGCTGAATTTGACGGATGGATTGAGAAGTATGGGGATTATATTCTCTAAATTTTCCGTTTAATGTGCATTGAGATGAAACTCATTACTGCGAATGACAAACATTATCGTATCGTCAAAGAGCTTGAAATAGAGGTTTTTAGAGCGTAACAGGGATTTTAAACTTAGACTAATTACCCTTCGATTGTCTGACGACTGAAGTAAGTGGACGTGGTACACTTACAATTTTTACTTTTTAGCTATTTTAATACTCTAAAAAATTGTCCATTTCATCTTTTGATATAAATCCATTTTTTAATCCAATACTTTCTAAAAAAACGACTATTGCACTTTTAAATAATACTTTATTAGTTTTTAATGTCTCTAAAATTAATTCATTATCAAAATTTGTATCAAAAGTAAAACCTGTTTCACTAAAATTTCTCATTATTTGATTTCTACCTGTATGTGTATAATCATTCATCATTTTATAAGCATTATTTTTTATATTTGAATAATATTCAGTATCAAGAAAATTATCTATTTCTTTAACCATTTCATCTATCGTTTTAGGGAAATGATTATTCCAAGTATTTGCATTGTAAATAGTTTCTATTTTTTGATTATCCATCTTATAATACATATATTTTAATTTTATAACATTTTCAAAAAATATTCTTATAAGTGCAAATGCTGAATTAAATAGTCTTTTATCTATCAAAATATTTATTGATGCAAAATGGCTTATTATATTTCTTGAGAAAGCTCCTAATAACATATCTCTTTTATTGTCACTCCTAATATTAACTTTTACCATTAAGTGTTGAACTTTTTCCAACAGTTTAATATCAGCAGTTAAATGTTCTGCAATTTCTTCTTCATTACGCAAATTGACTCCTATTGCCCATTTTAATTAGTCTCCTTTGTTTTGTTATATATTTCCACTACAAATTTACCAATAATAACCACTCTCCTTAGACTGTGGATCATGAATGGAAAGAAGAAGTTTTTTCACAGTCTCTCCTGAGTGGGAGCGAGAGAAGTTCATTTTTTTATCTTTTTTCTTATTTTTAATACTTCTTTAACTTATATAGACTATAATTTTTGTGTAATTCGCCTTCGGGCACACCCACCTCAAGGGGTGGGGCTAAACATTTTCTTCCCTTTTTCTAAAATCAATTCAAAATTTTGTTTATCCATAATCCCTGTTCGGTTCATTAATCGTTTAATGCTGAATGCTTTCATCTGTAAAATCAGCGCTGTATTTTTGACTTCACCATTGGCGCTATTGTGATATACAAAGGGATGAAAATAATCACTATCTTCACGAATGCTACTGGTTAACGGTATCCCTAAAAACAGTTCTTTCGTTAACTTTTTGATGATGAGGACGGGTCGTGCGAAATTATCACCTTTACCGTTTTGCTCATATCCTACATTTTCACCTATCTTCGCCCAAAATATTTCTCGTGGTTTAATCCCTATGATACGTGTATTATAGTCCGTGTCTTTTTTGACTTCATTCCATTCATCAAATTTTTTCATTATTGTCCCGCATCGTTTTGATCGGCTCTTATTTTACCGAAAATAATATTCAACGTTGTATTTTATTGCATAGTACAAAAAATGCATTTTTTTGGATAAATATCCAAAGGATACTCCCATCAAAAATCGTCTGGAAAAAATACGGGTACAGTTCCTCTTCGACCATCCGTTTTTAAGCGTTTTAGCCCTCTCGATTCCCCATAAATACCAGAACAACCCCCATATGCTCTTCGAGACCGACGGGGTGAGTATCCGTGTCGATGAGAGCAAGATGTTGGGGTATGATGATGCACGCCTCAAATACCTCTATGCCCATGTACTGCTCCATATCCTCCTCAAACACCCGTTTCGAATGAAGGATCGCGATAAGCCGACGTGGAATCGCAGCTGTGATATCGTTATCGGACTGCTTCTGCGTGATTTTCAGCGCGTCGGTCAAGCCGATGAAGAGGCGATGGTGATTGAATCATTTCGCGACAAAAGTGTCGAGGAGGTGTACCATGCCCTCTATCGTGAGAGCGATGAGGGGGAAGGGCAACAATCCGAAGAGAATCCGACTGAGCAAAAGATGGATATTATCGAACATGAGGGGGACACGCAGGTAGCCGAGGAAGAACTCGATGCGCTGATTATCCAAGCGATGGGGGCGGCGCGGAAGCAGGGGAACATCCCCGCGTCACTTTTAGAGATGTTCGATGAGATCACGAAACCCTCCATCGATCTGCATACGCTCCTGCACACCTATATGTCGGAGAGTTTTTTCGATAAAGAGTCCGATTTCTCTCACCCCAACCGCCGCTTTATCCATCAGGGGCTTTATCTCCCCGGATACCGCTATGACCGCAACCGTTTGAGCTTTTTTATCTTTTTGGATCGCTCTATGAGTATTACGGGTGACGTTTTTTCCCGATTTTTAGGGATAATTGACTCTATCGTACGCCTCAGCCACGATTTCGAGGTGAGCGTCATCCCGTTCGATGAACGGGTATATAGCGAGGAGAAAAAAAGCTACGATGCCCAAGGGATATTGCCGCAGATAGAGTTTGCAAAAGGAAACGGGGGGACGCAGTTCAGCCCCGTTTTAGAGTTTCTAAATTCCCATGCTGGGGAGAAAAATTTGGCGGTGATTCTAAGTGATGGCTATTTTACAGTTGATAAAGCTCCCGCGATGCAGACACTGTTTTTACTGAGTGAAAAACAAAATTTGAAAAGGTTTGAACGTTATGGAGACGTCGTCTACTTTGACTTATCGTGAGCATATCGAAGCCCTAAAGGACGATTTGGACTTCGAAGAGCAGGGGGATGCGATTTATCTAGAGCATTCGGATGATGAAGCAAGGCTGTTATGGGCATTTCACCGTCCCAGCGGTTCTCATCCTATCCAAGTGGGAGATCCCAATACCGATGTGGCGATTATGGCGTTTAACCACTCCCGTCTGGGGGCATTGGAGCGCTTTATTCGTCTGAATCCCGCAGTAATCGACAACCATGATTTGCGTCGTCATATCCGAAACCGTAGCCGAATGCTCTTTCGTGCCCTCGTCGATAACGATTTTAGCGAACTGTTGGAGGTGTTGAGACTCTTTCCGGTGTTTATGGATCAAGCGTGCGATCAGATGGTACATGGACGGATTTGGAATGAGAACTTTGTATCAGCGCTTCGTGCATCGCAGTTTTTAGAACTTGCCGAGGATCATATTAGCGATACATTGTGTGAGGGGGTATTGCGACGATTAAAACCGCTGAGTCATTATAGCTTCGATGAAGCCAAAGAACTTTTATCGGAATTGGTATCTCAGGCACAGAAGTTGCATCAAGTGATTAAAGCGTATTACAGTGTGGAGTTCGAAACGTGGCTTTCTCGTGAAAAGCTCCATCCGCTTCAGAATATCGTACTGACAAAACAGATACATCAGTTAAAGGGTAATCATGAATGAATCAACACTACGGGTCATGCAGGCGATTTTTTCGTTGAGTGATGAGATCGAATACAATATCTATGAGGCGGTAGATATCGCCGAATACGCGCAGATGGATACGGATGAGGTGCGTAGCATCATCAGCAATCTCTATGACGAGGGGTATTTGGGAGAGTGTATGACGGTTGGGGATGATGGCTTTGACACCTTTTATCTGAACAAAAAAGGGCGTACGCTCATCGGGATGGAATGATGATTAAGTTAGTGGTCTTTTATGAAAAACCTTTTTGTGCCGCGAATGCCAAGCAAAAGCAGATACTACGCGCATCGGGTTGTACCCTCATCGAACGCAACCTTCTCGAACACGGTTTGGAGAAAGATGATTTACGGATGTTTATGGGAGAGAGCGCGGTGAGTGAGTGGTTCAACCCCGCCGCACCCGCGATCAAAAACGGTGAAATATCTCCTGAGAGACTGGATGAAGAGTCGGCGATGGAGCTGTTGATGGGTAATCCGATTTTGATCCGTCGTCCGTTAATGGTGATCGGGAGCGAAAAATTGTGCGGCTTTGATGCGGACAAGGTCTCCGAAGTGTTGGAACGTTACGTCGAACCGATGCCGAAAATCAACTGTATGGAAAAAGGGTGTTTGGAGCGGGCGGTACACTAAACTCTTTTAGCGCCCCTCATATTCAGCTGTTCCAGATATTTTTTATACGTTTGTGAACGTTGATGGTGGAATGTCTCATCCATCAATTTTTGTAGAGACTCAACCACCATTGCATAAATAAGCCCGACCTCTTGGTCGCTAAATCCCTCTTCTGTTTTTAATTTCTCAAAATCACTCACCACATCACGATATATCTCGGTACTATAGTAATCGAACTCGATAATTTTTTCAAATAATCTGTTGGCGGCATCATTGAGGACATGCCGTTTTTTAATCACAGGGCTTTTGAACTCCTCTTTTGGGAGAGAGCTTTGAGCACTCTTTTTTAAATCCTTGATATTATAGGCATGGATTAGCCATTGCAAGGCATCTCTTTGGTTGACAAAATCTTTTCGAACGGTTCCGATCGTCAGTCTCGCTTTGGCGTTTGGAGTCGATTCGAGATGGATAGGTATGTTTCCTATTTTTTTTCTGATAGAAGAAAAAATGATATCTTTTATATCGCTGCTGCTGTTCAGCGTCATACTATTTAACTCGCTGATTTCTTTGATGCCATATCAATGTTTTGTTGTTCGAGAACCATGTGATCAAGCGATTCAAAAAGTTTATGACTGGCTTCTTCGATTTTGATGAAATTTTCCAATATTATCGGAACGATCTCTTTTGTGTTATGTGTGCTTTCTTGAACGTATTTCATATTCTCGATGACAAATCTGTGTACAGTGTGATGATACTCGTCGATCATTTTATAGGTTTGGGTTTTCGAGAAAAACTCCGCACCATCTGAGTAGTACCATTTCCCGAATTTACATTCCGTATGATCAACAAATCGGTGTGTAACTTTATCATTTAGGACTGCAGAGTAGGCTTCGTGTTTATAAAGAATATGATCAATCTTCGCCAAACTAGAAAAAAGTTGGTTTTGGATAAAAAACGAATCTTTGGATGTTTTATTGGCATCTTGGTTGAATAGGGTCAATGTCTGAGAAAAATTTTCTACTTGTTTTACCGCATGATCCGATATTTCTGACATATTTTTTGCATGGGTCGTAATATCATCGGTATCTTCATTCAGCGAATGGATCGTGATCGTGATCTCATGGGTCGCTTTTTGGGTACGTTCGGCCAGTTTACGTACTTCGTCGGCGACGACGGCAAATCCGCGTCCGTGTTCCCCGGCACGTGCCGCCTCGATAGCGGCATTGAGGGCGAGAAGGTTGGTCTGATCGGCGATATCTTTGATCAAATCGGCGATGGCGGATATCTCTTTGGTTTTAGAGCTGAGTGCTTCGATACCGTTGTAGGTTTCCGATACGGTTTGCGAAAGAGTATAAAAATCTTCCAGCAATACTCCCGCCGATTCCCGACTCTCATGCGCCTGATGCGCCGTCATTTTGGCGCGTTCCGTAATATCTTCCATAATCTTGTTGCTTTTGATAATATCGGATTGGATCGTGATCAATCCTCCGTTTGTCCCCCCTCCTATTTTTTGGAAGTTTTCGCTGTAGTGGCGGCGGGTAAACATAAGCTGTTGCGCTCGTATCCCATCACACGATTTATTGATCGGTTTGATCGATTGGGCGAAGAGCCCTTTAAACCCTTCTGGGTGCATACTGTGATCTTGATCCCCTTTTTCCGCTAACTGCATCGAGAGGATGCTCTCACGCATATAGGCCTCTACTTGATCGAGGAGGTTATTAAAACTCCACGCCAGCGGAGCATAGGGTGAGTCATTCGCGATGGAGACAATACGCTCTTCCAGCATCCCCTGCGAAGCTCCGGCTAGTACATGTTCGATTTTTTCCAGTAACGGGTCTTTTCGTTTACTTTTGAAGATTGAAAACAAATTGATCATAGGTCACCCCTTTTTCAGTGAGAATAGTGTTCAAGCGTGTTTGCGATGCCGACACACCGTTTTGTCGCTCAATTTGGAGCAGTTCGCGATACAGCGGCTCGATGAGGGCTATCGCGTTTGGTGCAGGTCGGCGGCGAACCGAGTAATAGCCGATTTTATTTCCGCGCGAGTCGAAGGATGGGGTAACGTAGGCAAAGACCCAGTAATAATCTCCGTTTTTGGTTTTATTTTTAACGTAGGCATAGATCCCCTCAGGTTCCGCTATCCGCTCCCATAACAGTTTAAACACCGCTTTGGGCATATCCTCATGTCGGAGAATGTTGTGCGGTTTGTTCAACAGCTCCTCTTCCACATACCCTGACATTTCTATGAACGTCTCATTACCGTAGGTAATGTTTCCTTTCAAATCGGTTTTAGAGACGATAAACTCGCCGCTCTTCATCTGTAGTTCCATGTTTTCTACCTCCTTCGGTCATATAAATCTAAGCCATAGCAATTTCATATTGTTTAATTGTGTTTTCTATCATTTATCTGGCGATTAATGGGCTTTGTTATTAGATAAAATAATTTTGCAGCTGAAATCGTAGCGTGTTGATGCGGCTATAACGGTCACATAAAAACTAAAATATATGACCAGAATATGACTATATTTCAGGGAAGTTGTACTTTTTGATCTTATGAGGATTAGTACAATGTCTTTTGAGCTCTTCGACCGAGCATCGCGCGTCGAGCAATTTATCGAGCATCTCAATAAAGGCTTCGTTATTTTTATTCAAGGCACTATAATCGAAATAAGGGTGTGCCGCGATATGCTCTTCTATTTCGTGCAACAGGGCTTTGATCTCCTCATTAATTGTTTTAAAATTAGCGATCGAATTGACGTTTTCCATGGGTGCTCCTATAGTAAAATTTAATTGATACTCGATGCAAAACGTTCATGTGATATTTTGGTAGGAAGCGTATTTGAGCAAAATTTTTCCCTGTTTCAAATCAAACTGTATTTTTCGGCCGTTCTGTCCGCCGATATCCTCTGCAACGATTTCGATAGAGTACTCCTGTAAAATTTTTCGCGCAACCATAATATTTTTTTCTCCGATCATCATTGTGTTGCTCACATCTGTCGTATTCATCATAGCACCGCCAAAAATTTTGGCTTTCATTCTATTGGGATGTGCCCCTTTGGCAATCATTGTTTCGATCAATTTCGGAATGGCGATATTGCCGAATTTTGGTGTTTGAAGTCCGTTTCCGTTCCAAAAGGGGAGAAGGTAATGGTTCATACCTCCGATACCGAGTGTCGTGTCGTACAAACACACCGACACACAAGAGCCTAGAACCGTCGAAATTGCTTTTGGGGCGATATCGATATGGATCTGACCGACGTGAATAAAGGTGGAGTTCGTGAGGATCATTTAGAGCTCGATAGCATCATCAAATGATTCGAATAAAAACTCGTTTGAATCGTAGAGATCAGATTCAGAAGTGCTTTTCAAAAGAGGTAGGGTTACGGTAAAGGTGACCATTCGGTTTGCGGCAACGTAGTCGATAGACCCCTCCATACATTCACACAGCTCACGTACAATACTCAGCCCGATTCCCAACCCGTGTTCCCCCGCAGGACCGTTGGCGAAGCGGGTGAAAATTTCGGGTTTGAATTCTACTTTTGGCGGATACCCTTGATTGTTGATCGCTATCGTGAAGTTGGAAGAGGATTCCGAGATCGCAATATCGACGATACCGTTGATAAAGCCGTAGGTGCATCCGTTGGCAATGATGTTTTTGAGGATAAGATGGAGTTTATGGGGATCAGAGACGACGGAGTGCTCCAGCGTGTTGTGAATACTGATAATAATGTTTTTGCTGTGAATGAGATAGTGGAGCTCCTTGACTACGTCATGCACGATACTCTCTACATTCACGCAGACATGGCTCACCTCGAGTTCTCCGCTCTCCACGGCGGCGGCCGCTACGAGATTTTGGATACGGAAATTGAGCAACAGTGCTTCTTGGTGGGCGAGGGAGAAGATATCGTTTTCCTCCGGACGGTCGGGTTTTAAATGGGGGATTAACCCCAACAATGCCGTCATGGGGTTATTGAGCTCATTCGCGACGAGCGACAGAAAGCGTGATTTTGCTTTTTCGCTTTCGATCAGCTGCTTATTCAATTCCAGAATTTTATGACTTAAAAAGATAATCTCTTTGTTTTCAATATTGCAGTTATATTGCATTCTTTTTCCCCTACTTACCCGTATTCTTAGAAGCTATAGTTGAGTCGTGTGAGAAAGCGGCTGTACCCCGCATCCGCTCCCTCGTTTGCATTGTCATAGCAATCCGTGACTCGGGCATACGAAGCTTCAACATTGAACGCATCGCTTAGGGTATAGGCCAAGATTACATCCCACTCTTTGATTTTAGTGGCGAGAGGGGCGCTTTTGAAGAGGCCGTAGAGTGCGGTGAGGCTCATCCCCTCCAATCCAGTGAAGCCCATATCGATTTCGGTGCTGAACTGATACGCTTTGGCATCTTCCATCCCATCAATCGTCCACTCTTCCATTGACGTGAGATACGGCCCTCCACCATATCCGTTTACGACTGCTTTTCCAGCATCATTCGAGGCACGGTTATAGGCCGCACCGAGTGTGATGGCTCCGACATTGAGAGAAAGACCTAACCCGTAGACATGACCCTCTACCGCAGATGAGACTTCTTCGTTAAAATCTGCGTATTGAGCCGTGATTTCTACCCCTGATGTCTCGCTAAACGCCATGGTGTAGGTCGCATCGCCGTAAAAGACGTCAGCAACACGATCGATGCCGTAGTACCATCCCTGTGCGGAGAGGTTTTCGATATTCTCACTCATGATTGCGGCAACAGCCGCTCCTCGGCTCTCTACTCCGCCGAGCTTTTTAAAAGTCGATTTGTCCTCTCCCGAATCCACTCCCGCCCAGCGCGTCACATAACCGCCGAGCAACGTTGTCCCCTCCATAGGGGTATAGGTAGCGATTGCCGCTTCAAAGGTGTTCGGATTCATCCGAATATCGTCGGCATCGGCCAGCGGAGTATCGAGGAGTTGACGACCGACTCGGAGGGTGAAATCTCCCGCGCTGTAATCGAGATAGGCTTCTCCTACATAGGCGTATGATTTTTTGTTTTCGTCGAAAAAATCACCGTTGGCTGTGGTGTTCTCACCGGTTGCAAATCCGATTTTTTGGCTAACGTATGCTCCGACTCCGAGTTTGACGTCGTTCCATGGAGCCGTTTCGAATTTCAGTTCTCCGCCGATGGCTGTTGCGTAGTCATTTCCCCCCGCGTCATAGTTGTTGTTGATGTATGCCGTGCGGATATGTCCGCGTGATTTACCCTGGCTAAAAGCCTCGTTGATTCCCGAAGCGTTTAATGCCGCTGCGGCTACGAAAGAGAGTAGTATTGTTTTTGTCATGTTTTATCCTTTTAACTTTTTGATTATTTCAATCTCATCTTGTAAACTGTTCAGTACATGGGTTATGCTCACAGATTGATCCCGCAGAAGGGTGTTTTCCCTGTCAAAATTTCTACCGAGTTTCTGCATCGCTTCGAGTTCTAACGATGTTTTTTGGATCAGTGTTTTGAGTTGAGAGAAGATCCCCTCGAAACTCACCGTCTCGTTTTGAGAGCTTGCCGCCTCGATGATCCCGTACACTTGAATGTATCCCAGATACATTATCTGCTGTTCGAGCTGATCGAGATTTTTAAGAATTTCTTGAATCTGTCGCTCTAACGTGAGCTGAAGTTCATCGGTTTTTTGTGCATACTGAGCGACGAGAGTGATGAGTGTGTCCATGTTCTCTTCGATCTCGTGGTGTTCGACCTTGCAGTTCTCACATAACAGTTCTGAAATAAAATAGGTGAGCATCTCGCTTTGGAGCCGTATACCGGAGACAGAAAAGACGAGGGCATTCAGCGATTCTGAAAGTTCTTGAACTAAACAGTCGATTTTAGCGATCAGTTCATCGTTCTCTTTTGCGTTGGTACGGACATCACGGGCCAAAATACCAAACGTCTCCCCTCCGTTTTCGACCTTGTACGACGATACCGAGGCATTGAGGGAGAGGAAAACGACCTCACGGGCAACTTGCCGTAAAATCAGACTTTTCTCTTTGAAGAGTGATTCCACTTGTATAAACATATCGATTTTTTCAAACCATCCGTCGTATTTCTCCATCAGCTCTTTCGTGTATCCGTGTACCGTTTGTAAGTGTTGATAAAGAGGTAAAGCCGAACGCTCTGCAGATGAGCGTGATGGCTCAAACGAGACCACATTTTTACGTCCCTTAAGCTCTTCTAACAGTGCATCGGACATAAATTGGTCGTAGTTCTGGTATCCTATGCTGTTTAACACTTCAGGGATCAACGCCTCGCTCGCTTCCATCCCCCCACGACGCTCAGTATCAAGAATAACGGGATAGAGTTCCTGTGCATACGCAAAAAATCGGGAGGTCGGTTTGATCCGAATGGATACAAGACGATCTTTCATTGGAAAAAGAGCTGCAAAGACCCAGTAATACTCTCCGTTTTTCGTCCGATTTTTGACATACCCCGCGATCGGTTTGAACTCGTGTATAGAATCCCAAATAATTTTAAAGAGTACACGAGGCATATCGGGATGACGAACGACGTTGTGGTAGCGTCCGATCACCTCTTCTTTGGTATAGCCGCTGATACGGATAAAGACTTCGTTCCCCGAGAGGATCGTGCTGTCATGGGTGGTGATGGAGAAAAAAAGTTCATTAATGTCAAATTTGGCTTCTCGATCATGTGAGTTACCGTGAGTGGTGTGTTCCACTAGTTTTCCTTATAGTCGTTGGTAAATGGACGAGCCGAGCAGTTTTAGGCTCTCTCGGTGCGTCGTTAGAGATTCGGAACTTCCTAAAAATAGGGGGGAGCCTTTGGGCAATACGGTAGTAAAGCGTCGGATCACTTCATGGCGGGTCGGATCATCGAAATAGATCATCACGTTGCGGCAAAAAACCATATCAAATTCATTTTTGAAAATGAACGGATCGGTCACCAGATTGTAGAGGCGAAACATCACCTTCTGGCGCAAATGGGGAGCTATTTGATAGCTGATTCCATTTTCGGTTCGTATTTTGTCAAAAGCGCGATGGACAATCTCTTTTGGGAGTGCCTCGACACTTTTTGCCTCATACTCTCCTTTAATCGCTTTTGTGAGGACTTTATGGGAGATATCGGTTGCAAGGATTTTGATGTCCCAGCTCTCGAAGTCGCTCAAATGGTGCTGTAAAAACATCAGTATCGTGTAGGGCTCTTCTCCGCTGGAACATCCCGCCGACCAGATACGGATTTTTTTATTCCGTTTAGAAGCGATAAGCTGCGGGAGATACCCCTCAAGCCATTTCCACTGCGCCCCCTCCCGAAAAAAGGAGGTGACGTTGGTCGAGATGGCGCTGACAAACAGCGAGAGTTCATCGCCAGACATATCGTTGACAAGATAATCGTAATACTCTCTGAATGAGCCGAGATTTAGCTGGTGTAGCCGTTTGTTGAGTCTCCCTTTGACCAACGTCGTTTTCTGCTTGGAGAGGGATATCCCCACACGTTCGTAGATATAGGCTCTGAAGAGATCGAACTCTTCAGGACTCAGTTCAATTTCCGCCATGGGCCGCCTCGATTAGAGGTCGTAGTTCATCGACGTTGAGGATGAGGGCAATATCGCCGCTTCCGAGTATCGCACCTCCGGTTATCTCACGCAGTTTTGCGAGCGATTTCCCCAGTGGTTTGATAACGACCTGCTGGCGACCGACCAGTTCGTCTACCATAATGGCGATCCGACCCGCTTCGGTTTCGACACAGACGAGTATCCCCTCCCACGGCTCAATCCGCTCCGTATTCAAATCGAACACATCGCTGAGACGAATCACGGGGATATGCTGTCCGCGCATAGTAACAAACTCCCCTTGACCTTTGACGACATGGACGATCTCACGATCCGGTCGGAATGATTCGACGACGCTAAGGGTAGGGATGATGTAAATCTCTCCTGCCGTTTGTACGAGCATACCGTCAATAATCGCCAAAGTGAGAGGGAGAACCATCGAAAAGGTCGTCCCCTCTCCCTCTTTGGACTCGATTTCGATCTTCCCGCGCAGTTTTTCAATGGAGGTTTTCACAACATCCAATCCGACGCCGCGACCTGAGAGGTCACTGATCGATTCGGCAGTTGAGAACCCCGGCTGCATGATGAGGCCGAAGATTTGGCTATCACTCAGATTTTCATCCCCCGTGATGATCCCCCGCTGAACCGCTTTACGGAATACTTTCTCTTTGTTGATACCGCGACCGTCATCGCTGACGCTGATAACGATACTGCCGCTTTTGTGATAGGCGCGGATCGTGATGTTCCCCTCGACTTTTTTGCCGACACTTAGCCGTTCGGCACCGTCGCTCTCTAATCCGTGGTCGATGGCGTTACGGATGATATGAATCATCGGGTCAGAGAGGTTGTCGATCATTGTTTTGTCGATCTCCGTCTCTTCTCCCAAAATGTGGAGGTTAAGCGCTTTCCCCGTTTTTTTCGAGGTGTCGCGCACCACCCGTTTCATTTTGTCAAACGTGTCGCGGATCGCGACCATCCGCAGACTCATAACACGGTCTTGAATCCGTTTCGTGATCTTCGAGAGGGTCTCGATCGTTCGGCTGATCGACTCGTCTTCGATGACGCGAATCTTTTCGTTTTGGGCGATAAAGTTCTGGGCGATAACCAGCTCTCCGACCGAATCAAACAGTTCGTCGAGTTTAAACGTATCGATACGGATCGTCGATTTTGCCGCACTAGCAGAGGTCGCGAGTGCGGGAGCATTTTTTGAAACTGTCTTAGAAGTTTCCTGAACCGCTTCCGCTTTTGTGGCGGCGGCTAGCACTTCAACAGCATGCTCTTCTTTAATCTCCATAGACTCTATGAGACTTACACGATACTCATGATCGAACAGGTACTCGAAATTCTCACGTACCTCGTCGAGGGAAAGTGGGCTTAGGAGTACTACACCGACGTGTTTAAGTGCATTGTCATCGCAGCTAAACCCATCGAGCGGCGGAATGCTCTGTGTATCGAAAAAACTCTCCAACGATACTGCTTTCTCTCCCAGTAGTTTTAAAAAGAGAAGATGGTCAAACCCCCGTTTGTAGCAGTCGCTATCGAGTGTTAAATCGATTCGGTAGAGGTTTAACCCCTCAGCGCGAGTGAGCTGCTGTTTTTGAATCGACTCGGAGATTAAATCTTCCAAGGATTCGGAAGGGCTGAGGGAAAACTCTGCCGCCAAATCGTTCAATACGAGGGGAGCTTCTTCGATCTCCATTTGGGCTGAACTTGGTTTTTTTGACGCCATTAACGCTTTGATCTTTGCGAGACAATCGGGATAGGCCTCCGGTAAGTCACTTAGCTGATCCAGTTCGCATGTCATCACCTCTTGGATCACGTCGACGCTGTTGACGAAAAGTTCCAACTGGCACTCTTCGATCTCTTCGTGCGTGCTTCGGTAGTGATCGAGGACATCTTCGAAATGGTGAACAAACTCACCCAATCGGGTGAATCCGAACGCGTTGGCATTCCCTTTTAGGGTGTGTACCCCTCGGAAAATTTCGTTGAGAAGATCAAAATCGGTAGAGTTCTCTTCAAAACGGAGAATATTGATATCGAGTTTTTCGATAATTTCCCCCGCCTCTTCGATAAAAATAGCTTTGACTTGTTCTTGTTTAGTCATGATACATCCAATGCAGTGTTCCATACGTACTTGAAGCCGTCATTCCCCGCTCTAAAAACGGGATTTTCAAGACGCTTCGTGTCCGTTTTAAACTTACCAACAGCGCCATGAGAGCACTGCATTGCAGCAACGACCCCTCTTCGACCTCTATGGTTTCCAGATACTCTAGACGGGGACGAACAAACTGCTCGAACTCCCGTATCTCCTCCATACTCATATTTAGTCCAATGGTGAGGACATCACCGTCGAACTCCATCTTAGAACTCTTTCAAATCATCCTCAGAGAGAGGAAAAATATTCTCGGTTTTTTTGGCCGGAAGAACTTTGCGTGTCGGTGCCGAAGTACGGTTAGGAACCTGAGCCTTTACATCCAAATGGTGTAACTGCATTTTTTTAGGAGTGGCGGATTGGGCGTTGTTTTCCATTCCGACCATCGCCGCAAGGAGTCGAACGGTCTCCATCATTGAGGTTGCTTGTGCGTTTAGCTCTTCAGCGGCAGCGGCAGCTTCTTCGGAGTTTGCCGCTACTTGTTGGGTTACTTGGTCAACTTGACCCATTGCTTGATTGATTTGGCTCATCCCTTCGGATTGCTCTTTACCCGCAGTAGCGATTTCACCGATCAAATCGGATACTTTTTTAGACTGCTCAACGATATCTTGGAACGCCGTGTGGGTTGCATGCGCAATCTCGTTCCCCTCTTTGATCTGTCCTACTACCTCTTCGATAATATCCGAAGTCTCTTTTGCCGCTGACGCTGCACGTTGAGCCAAGTTACGGACTTCGTCCGCAACCACGGCAAATCCTAGACCGTGTTCACCCGCACGCGCTGCTTCAACCGCTGCATTGAGTGCGAGGAGATTGGTTTGGAACGCGATTTGATCGATGGTTTTGATAATACCGCTGATTTTTGCCGCTGATTCGGTGATCGCATGCATGGAGTGGGAGAGCTGCTCCCCTTTCTCATATCCCGCTTTCGCCGAATCGTTCGAGTTTTTCGCCAAGATATCGGCTTGACGTGCGTTGTCAACGTTTTGGGTGTTGATCGCAGTGGACTCTTCGAGAGTTGCGCTTACTTCCTCAACACTTGATGCCTGCTCAGACGCCCCTTGTGCCAAAGAGGATGATGATGCCGCAACTTGATCGGATGCCGAGGTGATCTGCATAGCACCATCACGAATCGTTGTAACACTCTCGGTAATCGCGCGGGTGATCGAGCGGATAATCATCCATGCCAGAACGATGGCAAATACGATCGAAAGGATGCCGATAAGCATAAACATCTGCTGGAAAGAAGTTACTTCCTTTTTAGACTCAGCGGTAGTATCCTCGATCTCTTTTCGATTGATGTCATAAGCATCTTGCAAACCTTCAGAAGCAGCTAGACGGGTTGTACGAATTGCATCAAGATGCTCTGTCATGTGTACAAAAAGTTCTTCAATACGTACGGGGTCATTTGTCTTAGCTAAAACACTTACTATCTCTTTATCAAATTGCTCACTTTGTTTTTGCCACATTTCCAACGAGGGTTTGATATTTTCCCATAGTTGAATCTCTTCGGGTGCTTTATCGAGTTTATCATAGTCTTTAAAACCGCTGTCAACGCGGTCAAACGCTTTTTGCATTTCGCTGGAAGCGTCTGCCATTTTTTCTTGCATTTTAGGATCGCCTTGAAGACCGCGTACCCGATACATCTGAATAGCTGCCAACTGTGTCCCGTTGCGAATTCGTCCGATACTTAGAACCGAAGGGACAAGCTCTTCCCCGAGCTTATTCGAATCGCCTTCCCAGCCATTGGTCGCTTGAAATCCAACGAATCCGAGGACAATCATCGCGATGACCATGATCCCCGTCAGCAACATTAACTTTGTTTGTAACACCATATCCTCTAACCACTTCATCTTATTCTCCCTCATTTGTTTGTTGCATTTGTTCTAAACTCATCAGTTCATCCGCTTCGAAAAGCTTCAAAACATCTAAAATCATCACGACGTTCTCTTCGATCTGTGCCATCGAGCAGATAAAGTCGGTATCGACACCGCTGCCGAACTTCGGTGCCGCACCCAGATGCGAACTATCGATACTCGCCACCTCTTCGACACGATCGACGATAAATCCGACGTTCACTTTGTCCACTTCGACGATGATGATCGCCGTGTGCATAGTCTCCTCTTGAGGCTCCATACCGAAACGGGTTCGTGTATCGACGACGGGGATGATCGAGCCGCGCAGGTTGATCACCCCTTTCATATACTCAGGGGTTTTCGGGACGTAGGTCACCTTCATGAGGGCGATGATCTCTTTGATCCGATCGATCCCTATCCCGTATTGCTCTTCACCCAAAAAGAACGTCAGATACCGCTCTCGTCGTGTTTGGGTCGTGTTTTCTTCCATTTTTAGACTCCCAGTACCATTTTTAGTGATTTGACCAGTTTTTCATCGTTGAACGGTTTAACCATCCACCCTGTTACCCCGATCTCTTTACCCTTCATCTTCAACTCCTCCGAACTCTCGGTGGTGAGGATGATGATCGGTTTCGTTTTAAACCGCTCGTCGCTTTTGATGGAGCGGGCTAAGTCCAGACCGTTCATCTCCGGCATATTGACGTCGCTGATCAAAAGATCGAAATTCTCCGCACCGCTTTGCAGATTTCCTAAAAGCTCGGCGGGGTTGAGATACGATTTAAACTCGATCACACCGCTGCCGATCAACGCTTCTAACGCCAACTCCGCCGTCGCGATAACCGCTCTGGAATCATCGACGATGATCACTCTTTTTGCCATTTACTTTCCTCCTTGATTGTGTATTTACTGATTTTTAAAAAAATTCCATTCCGTCATCGTCATCATCGTTGGATGCAACCTCCTTGTTTCCGATAATCTGCTCGATCTGCATACAGGAGCTGAAAAACGAACTGTCGAGATAGTGGATATCGGCCGTATCCTGCAAGCCGAAGATATGATCTCTCCATGAGGTGAGATCGCTCCCCAAATGCTCGGTGAGCATCACGAGTGTTTTAAGTTTTTTAGGATCAGTGATAATCGCATCGGCGTGTTCTTTTAAAAAGCTCCCCAGAGAGGAGAGGGCATATGCCAATGCGGTAAATTCGAAGAGGTTGTTGATCGCTCTAACATAGACACCTAAAACATTGTCGGTGAATTGTCGGATATTTTCTAGTGTAGGCTCCGTTTCGAGGGCTTGGAGTTTCTCGATCCACTCCTCATCCAGACTCTCCAAATCACGGATTTCATCGAGGACGTCTCCGCCGATATCCTGAACATACTCGATGGCGGAGGTCTTTCTTACAAAGCTTTGACGGAGCATCTCTTTTTCGTTGGTTTCGAGAACTTTGACCTCTTTAGCGATAGCAGGCTTAGCTTGTTCAATGATCGGTTCGACTTTAGCCTCTTGAATGACAACAGGTTTTGGTTTATCCGCCTCTTTTGCAGTGATATCCGGTTTTTCATACGAATGCATAGTGAGGCGAATATAAGCGCACTCCTCTCCTAGGATAGCATTTTCTCCCAGCTCATGGAACAGTGCCTCTGTTTTGGGATGGAGATCGATCATGTTTTTGAATTTTAGTGTCACAAAAAGCTCTTCGTAATTCTCTTCGACGATGATATTCATCGAACCGCTTTGACGAATTCCTTGACGCATGAGTTCATAAAAAAGCTCTAGAGCAATATCCATCCGTCTGCATGGCACATTCAACGTCTCATCATGACGGATTAAAATCCAGTTTCCGAAATCCATGATCGATTCCGCATCGCTGATTTCAAAAATGGTTTTAAAGCGGCGAATATCGCGACTGAAAAGGTTTACGGCCTCTTTTGTCGATAATTTATTAAATTCGCCCTCTCTGGAGTGGAGTAATGCCGCAAAACTTTGGAGTTTAAAGCGGATTAGATTTTTATCGACCGGTTTATGGATATAGGCTGCTACACCGATGGAGGCCATGTTCTTTTCCATATTCGGGTCTATGACGGCGGTGAGTGCGACAATGATCGTTTGGGGATAACGCTCTTTGATAATTTTGGAGGCTTGAAATCCGTCCATGCGGGGCATCATCACATCCATAAGGATGATATGGGGATGCCATTGCTCAGCTATCTCGACCGCTTCGATCCCATCAGAGGCCTCTTCGATCTCAAACCCCTCCATTTTTCGGCAAATGGCTTGCAAAAGCATCCTGTTATCTTCGACATCATCGACGATAAGAAGTCTTAAGTTATCCATTAACGTATCCCCGTTTTTTTATTTTCTCTGTTCAAAACAGATAATTCACTTCAGCACGAAGCTCTTGATTAGAGGTATCTTGGTTGTACGTAGCCGTCGTATCATTCTCTTGATCCATCAAGCGAAGTTTAAGCTCTGTCCCTTTCCAGTCGCCGGAGAGTTTAACCATAATGTCCAAATTCACTTGGTGAGTATCGCCATTTTGGTAGAGGCGATCGGTCATGCTTTGATACGGTTTTTTGCTCGGATCACGGTCGTAATAGGCGTAGCCCAGAATCGTACTTAGACCGGAAACCAATTCATTGAAATCGTAGTCCAATTGCCCTTTGTACGAGCGGGTATTGGCATTCCAGTCGGTTTGGGTCATACTGCGGGTGTACCCCTCAGTCGGAAAGCCGCGCCATGGAGCGATCAAATCGGCTCCGCTTGCGGTACGCGCAGTTGCAAGGGTCAATTTAGCCGCACCGTAACCCACTGACGTGCGGAGGGCGAACAATGAACTATCAACGCTGTTATCGCTGTCGCCGTTGTTGGTGTTCGGGAGGATAATATTTCCCGCTCCTTTGTCGTATTGTTTGATGTAACGCCCGCCGAGACCGAGAGTGACATCACCCACTTTAAGGGCGTAATTCGCTTCTAGTGTCGCTTGATTGACGAGATCCGCCCAGTGCATACCCCACGCTTGGAGTTCGAGATTCTCTATCGATTTGTTTTTTACCCCTGCAATCACCACATTGGGTGCATCGCCGTGTGTTCCACTGCCGTAATGGGTGGCATAATAGGCCGAAATTTTGGTCGGTGTATCTCCCGTATCGGCCATAGAACCGAAATAATCCATCCCGCGCTCTTTGATTTTATCGGCGTAATCGAGTTGAATCGTCGTGTTTGCGATATCGTTAGAGACGAGTTCATACCCCTCAATCGCGATAGGGATCATTTTGCTATCGTTCGGATTGATGTAGGGATTGCTCATCAACATCCGTCCTGCTTTTACCTTGGTTTTAGCAATATCGTATTGGAGATACGCTTGGGCTAACACCGCGTACCCTTTTCCGTAGGTATAGGTAGATCCCGGGCCGCGTGCGAAGAGATCTTTTGAGGTATTGGCGGTATCACCGTCGCTTTTTTCCGTCCATCCACCCGGATTTTGGGTCGTATAGAGTCCGGTTGCCGCACTAAAACCGCGCAAAGGGGCGGTTTTGTAGATCAAACTTCCCCCCACAGCCATACCGTGTGCATCGGGTCCGTTTTTACCCGTCGCACTGTTATCGTCCCAATCGGTACTGAAATAGTGAGCGCGGATACGTCCTTCGAGTTTCCCCTCTTTGAACGCTGTTGCGATATCGTCCGCCGCCTGAGCACATACAAATGTCCCCAGCAAAGCTGCCGTTAAGTGTGAAAATTTCATTTTGTCCTCTTCATTTACTTGATCATGCAAGCATTAGTATTTCTAAAAGTTATTTTTAGAACGGCATCATACATTTTTAACGGAGACATAACGGTCTCAAATAAAATGAAAAATATGACTGAAATGTGACTAATAGAAGGAGAACGGCAGAGAGAAAGAGGGTGCTTTAATGGGTGAATTTGAGAGATAAATTACAAGATAAGACTTAACTATTGCAATTGTATAAAAAACGGACGAGGTCGGGAGAGTGTTGTTTCATTCGGTGCATCTCTTGAAAATACTCTTTGAGCGAAATTCCGAAAAGACGTTTGAAATCATTAATAAAATGGGATTGATCATAGTAGCCGTTTTCTTGGGCAGTGAGGGAATCGTATTTATCATTACATATCGATTGTATCATCTTTTTTCGTCTGAACGTAATCATATAATTAGAGAGGTTCATCCCGATATATTTTTTAAAGTAGCGTAATACGGTACTTTCTGAAATACCGTATTTTTGCGCGATAACTTTGTTGACGTTAGAGGGGAGATCGGCAAAATTTTCATCAATGTAATGGACAATATCACGGGTGATTTCATAGGATTTTTCTTCAATATTTTTCTTCATCATCGTTTCAATCCATGCCATAGAGTGGTGCGGCTCCATCTCTTCGGATAAATCAATACTGATAGTCGATCCGGGAGTAATCCGATCAACCATAGAGGCTATAGGGATATCGGTCAGCTTGAACATACCGAAAGCATTGAGTCTGATAACCGTTAGTTTTTTGTAGTTATCTTTGAAAATAATATTGATTTTAGGGGGTTGGGTAAATTTACCGCAGACAATATTGCTGTTAAATTCAAAAACCTGATTATCGAGAAAAAAGGTGATGACCGCACAATCTTGATTGAGTATGATATGTTCATGTACCGAGGGGGTTCCTCTAAAATAAAAATTTTGCTCTATCGTATACATATCGGCGGGAACATAATAAATTGAATCGACAAAGGGGCTTTCATGCCAGATAATATTCATTTTAAATCATTCCTTTAATTGAGCCCAATAATAAAATACAAAGCGATAAATGTCTTGTAAAATTCCGTCAATTAAAAAAAAGATAAACATTATTTTTTAATCTTCTCTGTGAAAGATCAGATTACTCTATAATTAACATATATTACATTTATATTGGTGTCATTATGGTCTCATATTAAAAGATAAAAATGACCATACTCTGACTATTTTAATGCTATTATTTAACTAAAAGTATCACAAGAGGTTCTAGAGATGATTCGTAATATGTTACTGCTCAAAGAAAAAAGCGTCCTTTTCGCTGAGGATGATACGATTACGAGAACCCAAATGGGCGAAATACTGGAGATGCTTTTCGCCAAAGTTTATGTGGCGGAAGATGGAGAAGAGGCGTATCAGATTTATGAAGAAGAATTTCCCGATATTATCATCACCGACATCAAAATGCCCAAAAAAGATGGGCTGAACCTCATAAAACGGGTGCGTCAAAACAACTATAGTATCCCGATCGTTTTGATGACCAGTTTTGCCGAACAAGAGTTGCTGCTCGATGCTGCCAATCTCTCGATCGATGGTTATCTGGTCAAACCTGTGGAACTCGAAAAGCTCACCTTTACCGTTTGCAGAGCGATACAACGTACCCACAAAAACGAGGGTCTAATCATACTGGGTAAAAAACTTTTTTACAACTCGGCGACGAAAGAGCTTTATTTCAACGGCTCAGTTGTCTCATTGGGTATGAAAGAGCAGGAGCTGTTGCTGCTTTTGATCAACAACCGTCATAAAACTATTAGTAAAGACGAAATTGGGAAGGTTCTATGGCCTCTCGATCCGATCTGCGATTCGGCAATCAAAAACATCGTTTTACGACTGCGAAAAAAACTCGGATTGGACATCATCATCTCCGTCAGAGGGATCGGCTATCGTCTCGATACCCGCGATCTTCCGCGATAAGCTATGATCCTATCCCTCCTCTTAGCGGCTACCTCTGCATGGGCTATTTTCCTCTCTTACAAAGTAAGATCGTTGCAAAAAGAGCAGGAGCGCTTACGCCGCGAGAGCAAAGAGGATTCCAAAGTCCTTTTTTTAAATTCTCGCTACGCTTCGATGGGGGAGACGGTCGGTAATATCGCCCATCAGTGGAAACAGCCTCTCAATGCCATCGGAACGATCCAAAATTCTATCAAAGCCGCCCTCATTTTTCAAGGAGAAATTTCAAAAGAGAAGCTTTTGTATTCGGTCGAAACGAGTTTTAAACTCCTCCAGCATTTGGCCGAAACGATCGATACCTTTTACAGCTTTTTATCGCAGCAAAACAGTGAAAAAATGAGCTTTAGCGTCGCCGATGAGCTGGAAAAAGTCCGAAAAATCACTGAATACTCGTTTGAAAACAGCCATATTGCCCTCAACTATGAGTTGGAGATAAACCCGACAATCCAAGGAAATGCCAACGAGTTCACCCATGCGATGCTCAACCTGATCCTCAACGCTAAAGATGCGTTTGATACTTCTTCCGTTGAACTCCCTGCCATCACGGTGCGTGTCATCGGAGAAGAAAATAACTCTATTATTACCGTCTCGGACAATGCCGGGGGTATCCGTCTAAATCCTGTTGAGATGGTGTTCGATCTCCATACGACGACCAAAGAAGAGGGGTCGGGTCTGGGGCTTTTTATGACCAAAAATATCATTGAAAATCGCTTCGGAGGAAAGATTTCCGTCAAAAATATCAAAGGGGGAGCATGTTTTACCATCGAATTACCCTACAGCGAATACGGGGAAAATTACGCCGATATGATAATCCCCGATGAGAGATTTACTCTGGATCGGATCAATCAACTCTCCCGAAAAATCATCGAACTCGAAGAGGTTGAAAAAGCCCTCAAAAAATGGGCCGATATTTTTAAAAAAGCCCATTGGGGAATCGCCATGCACGTCGGGACAAGCAACCGTTTTGATTCAACCAATGATGCATTTAATTCTATGTACGGCTACACACCACAAGAATTGAGGGAGATTAGTGTCCCTGATCTGTTTCCCCCTGAGACACTCTCAGTTCTATCACGCGTGCAACAAAGAGCATTTGAAAACGGGTATGTAGCGTTTGAAACGATCAATAAACGGCGCGACGGCTCCACATTTCCCGTATCGGTCGAGCTTATTGTGGTCAAAGACGACGAGGGCGAAATTTTGTATCATATGGCCAACATTTGGGATATGAGCGCCCATAAAGAAGCGGAAGAGAAACTTTTTCTCAAACAATTCGCCCTCGATACGATCCACGAAGCGGTATATCTCATTGATGAAAACTCGATGTTTTATTATGTAAACGATGGAGCCTGCAAAGCTCTCGGTTACACTAAAGAAGAGCTTTTGAGTATGGGGGTTGTCGATATAGATCCGAACTGCTCTGTAGGCTGGTGGGGTATACATTGGGAAGATATTAAAAGACTCAAAACCGTTCTCGGACAAGCAAGCCATCGGAAAAAAGACGGGAGCGTGTTTCCTATAGAAGTGAGTTCCAACTACTTTGAGTACAACGGTGTAGGTTACAGTCTTGCGGTAGCCCGTGACATCACGGAGCGATTGCAACTCGAAACGCAAAAAGAGAATGAACGGATGCGTCTCTTCTTCGAGCGTCAACTTGTCGGTATGGCAATCACTTCTCCTGAAAAAGGGTGGATACATACCAACGAGAAACTCCGACAGATGCTCGGGTATACTCAGGAAGAACTAACCAAGTCTACATGGGTAGAGATGACCTATCCTGAAGATTTAGCTCCCGATCTCGAACAGTTTACCAAACTGATGAATGACGAGATTGAAGACTATATGCTCGAAAAACGGTTTATCCGAAAAAACGGTACGGTTCTCTATACGAATCTTGCGGTAAGCTGTGTCCGTAACGATGATCGATCCGTTAACTACGTCTTGGCACTTCTTGAAGATATCAGCGATCGAAAAGCAATGGAAGCATCTCAAAAAGAGGCAAATGATCGCTATATACAAATTCTCGACAACAGTATCGACGTCATCTATCTGATCGAAGTTACTATTGACGGACATTTTATTTATGTGGATGTCAATGCTGCCTATGAGGAAGTAACGGGAATACCTCGCGACGTTGTCATAGGTTTGGATGTCGAGGATATTGAGGATGAGACGTTCCGTACCATATTAATCGATAAATTCACCTCGTGCCTTAAGGCAGGGAAAAAAACCGATTATACTGCCGATTATCCTTTCCATGCCGGTATCAGGACCTTTCACTCCATTCTCTTACCGATATGGGATGATAGCGGACGGATCGTCCGTATCGTCGGATCAGCACGAGATATCACCGAACGTAAAGAGTTAGAAGCTCTTTTAGAAAAAGAGCGTAAATTTCTCATCGATGCACAGCGGGTTGCCCATACAGGAAGCTGGTATTTAGATATACAAAATAGTCTTCTTACGTGGTCTGATGAGACCTATCGAATATTTGAGCTGGATAAAGAGAGCATAGTTGATCTCCATAAAACCTTTTACGAACGTGTCCATCCTGAGGAAAGAGAGATGGTAGAAGCACCATATGTAGAATCCCTAAAGACAAAGCTTCCGTACGAGATAGAACACCGAATTATGATGGAGGACGGTCGAATCAAGTACGTCATCGAACGGTGTGAGCATGTGTACGACGATGAGGGGAAACCCCTCTATTCGATAGGGACGGTACAAGACATTACTGAGCGGAAAAAGGCGGAAGAACTTATTCAAACTTTGAATGCGACGCTTGAAAAACGGGTTATCGAACGAACGTTTCAACTCGAAGAGGCCGTTAGAAATCTGCATGATGAGATTACACAAAAAAATATGCTTCAGCAGGAGCAGCTGTTACTTGAAACGCGCCTCTCTAAACTCGCTGCAACGGTGCCGGGGGTCAACTATATTTTTGAGAGAACGGTTGAGGGGATCGTCCGTTTTACCTACCTCGCACCGACGTTCGAAGTGTTATTCGGGCTCTCTATAGAATCGGCAATGGATGATTTTAGCGTTGTTATGGAACAAATGCACCCTGATGATCGTGAAACGATACGTCAAAGTATCATTGCAACCGCTCGCGATTTTACCGATTGGCATGAAGAGTTTCGGATCCATCATCCGCAAAAAGGGCTCCGTTGGATCGAAGGGCAATCCTCACCCGTATTACAAGAAGATGGTGGAATCTTATGGTATGGATTCTTTTACAATATCACCGAACGTAAACAGACCGAAAAAGCGCTCAGAGAGAGCGAAGAGACCTTCCGTGCCATCGTCGAAAATTCCCCCGATGTTATCAGCCGCTATGACCTCCAAATGCGACGTACCTACATCAATCCATTGATGCAATGTTTACTCGACAAACCTCTGGATGAGGTTCTTGGAAAACCCCCGCGTGAATTTTCTCCGCTTTTGGATGTCGACGTTTTTGAACAGCTTTTCGATACCGTTGTACAGGGTAAGAGTGAACTTGAATACGAAGGAGTATTTATTGCACCGTGGGGTGAGAGACGTTTGGGAAATCAGCGTATTATTCCGGAATTCGATGAAGATCGGAATGTGATCAGTGTGATGGTAATCGGTCGGGATATGACGGAGCGGGTAGAAGCTGAAAAACGGCTCAAAATGATTGAGATGGCAGTTAACAGCTCTGCTGAAGCGGTTTATATCAACAATAAAGAGCTCTCCATCATCTATGTGAATGACGAAGCATGTCGAATGCTCGGATACACACGTGATGAGTTATTGAGTATGAAAATTTTAGAGATCGATGCGAAATATACCGTTCAAGAGATTGATGAGATTATAAAAACAAAAATCAGAGAAGGTAAAGTGATTTTTGAGACACAGCATCGTAAAAAAGACGGTTCTGTGATCGATGTCGAAGTCGCCGGCAGTTTTTTTATCCATGAAGAGGATACGATTTTGATCTCGCTCGTGAAAGAGATCAGCTGACTTTGGCGGCCTTTTCCTCTTCCTCCGTATAGTGTACCTCTGTTGCGAAAAGGTTTTTTATCTCCATATGGCATTTTTCCAATGATGTAGTATTCTGATGTTTGAGGGTAGTTTCACTTTTTTGTAAAACTTTGATTTGATGGAAGAGGAGATGAAAGGCGTAACAACTTTCTCCATTTTCATAATTTCTATTCATTTGATCTCCTCTCCGCACACATTATTTACTTACCTAACCATACCTCTTTTTCTAGCACAAAACGGTCTCAGATTTTGTGTGTTATCGTGACCGAAACGTGACCTCTGTGTTGCTATGATTATTAAATTGGATTAATAATGGATCGTCTTCGTATGATAAGTCGGACGCATACGTGAAAGCAAAGGGAGAGTGAGTGTGTCAACTATAGAACCTCATGCGGACAAGTTAAAGTATATCTTTGATAATGCGAAAGTGGGAATCGCGATATGCAACGCAGTGGATAATACGCTCGAACTCGTCAATCCTGCATTTGCACATATCCACGGTTATGAGCCGCATGAATTGATCGGTGCCTCTCCCGGTAATGTGTTCGCCCCAGAATGTATGCTCCGCCTCGAAGCACATGAAAGCACCCACTCCTGCGCAATTAGTGACATGGCTTTCGAAACGACCCACATTCGAAAAGACGGTTCGCTTGTCCCTGTTTCAGTCCATATCACGGTGATCAAAGACGAACACGGAACTATTACACAGCGCATGGCCAATATTCAAGATATTAGCGAACGGAAAAATAAGGAGGAACTTTTATACAAAAAAGAGCGGGAATTTCGTTCCCTTGCTGAGAACTCTCCTGACGTCATTATCCGTTACAATTGTGAGGGGCAGCGTATTTACGTCAATCCGATGGGAGAAAAATTGTTCGGTTGCTCTGCAGATGAAATTATAGGGAAAACACCCTTAGAGGGGTCTCCTATTCCTGCTGAAATGATGTTTATGGAGAAATTTCATACGGTTATCCAAACAGGAAAATCCATTGAAGTGGAAACTGCCTTTATGATACCTAACGGAGGAGAAGGGTGGGGGCACATGCGGATCGTTCCCGAGTTCGATATGAACGGAAAAATTGTCAGCGTGCTAACGATAGGACGCGACATCACTGAACGTAAAATTATTGAAAAAAAGATAGAACATATAGCGCACCACGATGCACTAACGGGTTTGCCGAACCGTATCCTCGTTAAAGAGCGAACCGAACAGATTATTGCCAACGCTAAGAGCACAGGGACAAAAGCGGCATTTTTATTTATCGATCTGGATGGATTTAAAGCTATTAATGACACGATGGGACATTCTGTGGGGGACGAGGTTTTAAAAATCGTTGCTTCGCGGTTGATGGAAACAATTCGTCCATACGATACGATCAGTCGTCAAGGTGGGGACGAGTTCCTTTTAATCTTCTCCGATGTTACGGATATAAACGATCTCCTCAGTGTTGTCGAGAAACTGCTCTTGCACATAGAAGATCCGTTTCCCATCACAGAGTATTCTCTTAGCCTTTCTGCTTCTATCGGAATCGCCCTCTATCCTGAGCACGGAGAGACGTTTGACTCACTACTCCAAAACGCCGATACCGCGATGTACAAAGCCAAAGAGTCGGGAAAAAACGGCTATTGCCTCTATACTGAACAAATGCACCATAATCTGCTAGGGGAATTTAAGCTCCAAAATGACTTAAAAAGTGCCATAAGCAACAACGAATTCGTAGTGCACTATCAGCCCCAAATCGATCTTGCTCTCAACCGTATTACGGGTGTGGAAGCATTGATTCGGTGGGAACATCCGCAGTATGGGACGATAATGCCGATGAATTTTATCCCTTTCGCAGAATCGAACGGTTTGATTGTTCAAATCGGTCAATGGGTACTTGAAGAGGCATGTACCCAAGCTGCTCTTTGGCACGCAAAGGGGATAGCCATCACTGTCGCCGTGAACATCTCTGCGGTGCAGTTTAAACGGGGAAATTTGGAAGCGGTAGTGAAGAAAGCACTGGATATTTCCGGAATCAATCCCCGCTTTTTAGAGCTGGAACTTACCGAATCAATTCTGATACACGATGCCGAAAATATTCTCAAAACGGTTCGTTCACTGAAAGAATTAGGGATACAACTCTCTATAGATGATTTCGGCACGGGATATTCGAGTTTGTCGTATCTTAAACGTTTCGCCGTCGATAAACTCAAAATTGACCAATCGTTCGTCCGTGATATTTTACGAGATCAAGAAGATGCCGCTATCGTAAGAACCATTATCCAAATAGCCAAGAGTCTCAACCTGAAAACGATTGCGGAAGGGGTAGAGGACGCATCGGTACTGAATGTTATAGGTGCTTATGGATGCGATGAAGTGCAAGGGTACCATTTTACCAAACCTCTCGAAGCATCTGCTTTTGAACTTTTTTATGCAAATTTTAGAAATTAAACGGATAAGAGAGTAGTCATGTCAACAATAGAACCGCATATCCATGAACACAAAAAATCAAATCAAATCAATGAGTTTTATACCCAGATATTTAACAACAGCATCGATGTTATTTATCTCATAGAAGTGACCCCTGATGGGCGTTTTATCCATCTGGACATCAACCCTGCCTATGTCGAAGTATCCGGCATGGCGAGAGAAGAGATTGTAGGGCGTTATGTCGATGAGTTCGAAAATGAACCCTTCCGTACCATTCTCCTCGATAAATACACCTCCTGCCTTAATGGTGGAGAGAAAACCGACTATATCGGTGAATACGATTTCCCATTAGGGCGTAAATTTTTTCATTCCACTCTCTCCCCGATACATGACGAGAACGGACGAATCCATCAAATTGTCGGAATAGCCAGAGATATTACCGAACGCAAAGAGATAGAAAAACAGTTATTAGAACAGAATCGCTTCCTTGAATCGCTATTGAACGCCATTCCGGTGCCGATCTTCTTGAAGGACAAAGAGACCCGATATAAAGGATTTAATAAAGCCTTCGAAGAGTTTTACGGCAAAAAGAAAGAGGAACTGATAGGAAAAGGGGTATATGATCTCTTTCCTCATGAGCAGGCACAGGTGTTTTTTAACGCAGACGCAGATTTATTTCGCAATGGCGGCACCCAAATATACGAAGCCCAGCTTCAGGATGTACGGGGCGAAGACCATACGGTGATGTTTCACAAAGCAATCTATTTTGACGAAGCCGGAGAAGCGATGGGTCAAATCGGCACTATTTTGGATATCACCGAACGAAAGAATCAAGAAGAGCGGATACGTAAGAGCAGCGCGAAGCTCTCCGCACTTATTGCCACTATTCCCGATTTACTGTGGGTAAAAGATACAGAGGGGAAATATCTGACGTGTAATAGCCATTTTGAGCGGTTTTTCGGAGCGCCTATGAGTGAAATTATCGGTAAAACAGACTACGATTTTATTACGAAAGAAGAAGCCGATCTGTGTATCCAAACGGACAAGTTAGCGATTGAAGCCGGAACTATTTGTATTACCCAAGAGACGATTACGTACCAAGAAGACGGAACAACCGGAGTTTTAGAAATACGAAAGCTCCCCGTCTACAGTGATACAGAGTTCATGGGTGTACTGGGGATCGGACGGGATATCACGGAAAGACTACGGGGTGAAGAGCGTCTGCGTCAAAGTGAAGAGGCGTATCGCACGTTAGCGGAAAACTATCCCGACGTAATCATCCGTTATGACCGTGAATGCCGACGCACCTATGTTAATCCGGCGCTACTAAAAATCTCAGGATACAGCGAAAAGGAGCTTTTAGGAAAGCAACCGTATGAATATGCATCGCTGATTGCACCGCACTATTTTATGGCGGAACTACAAAAGGTGATAGATACCGAAGTTTCCTCTGAACACGAAGTAGCGGTCTACCGTCCAAATGGAGAAATTGGGTGGTATATGGCATCCTTTGTCCCCGAATTTGACGGGGAGAGTGTCTGCGGTGTCTTATGTGTTGCTCACGACATTACCGATGCCAAGCGGTATGAACTGATGCTGCAAAAAAGTGCCGATTTGGAAAAAACACTTTCTCGTATGGTTGCCAATCTCCCCGGTTTTGTTTATACCTCGTATATGACTCGTGAGGGGACTTCGGGCTTTCGTTATGCCAGTTCGGGAATCACGACTCTTTTCGGACTTCTCCCTGAAAATGTAACCGAGGATCTTTCCGTATTTTATGCGGTGATACACGAGGATGATGTCGCTCTGCTAAAAAAAGCTATTGAATTTTCAGCTTTCAAAATGTCCCCTTTGGAAATAGTATTTCGGGTTAAACAACATCGTCATGAAAAACGTTGGGTCGAAGCACGAGCTTTTCCCCAAATAGAGACCGACGGAAGCGGCACGATCTTATGGCATGGTGTAATGCTGGATGTTACCGATCGGATGCAGCTTGAAGCAAAGTTGCACAAAAAAGAAGCGAGACTGAACGAGGCGCAGCAAATCGCCAAATTAGGAAGCTGGGAATTAAGATTTTCGGATCAGACACTGATATGGTCAGATGAAATCTACCGTATTTTCGAAGTAACCCCTTCCGAGCAGCCTCCGAGCTATGATCAATTCATCAATGCCGTCCATCCCGAAGATCGGGAAGTTGTCGATACCGCATTCCTACAATCGCTTGCCGATAAAACTCCGTATGAGATTATTCACCGCCTTAGAATGAGAGATGGACGGATTAAATATGTCCATGAAAAAGGGAAAACCTATTACGATTCACAAGGTGATCCGCTCCGTACCATCGGAACGGTACAAGACATTACCAAACAAAAAAGTATTGAAAAGAAAATAGAGTTTATGGCGCATCATGATGCCCTTACGGGTCTGCCGAATCGTATCCTAGCACAGGAGCGAACCGAGAAGGTCATGGCCAATGCCAAGGAAGCAGGAAATAAAGCGGCACTTTTATTTATCGATTTGGACGGATTTAAAACGATCAACGACTCTTTAGGTCATTCAGTAGGAGACACGATATTAAAAAACGTTACTGCACGCCTGATCAACTGTATCCGAAAAAGTGACACGCTCAGCCGTCAAGGAGGGGATGAATTTCTCCTTGTATTATCGGACATCGACACGCTTGAGGATATTAGGACTCTTGCCGATAAACTTTTAAAAGAGATGGAAAAACCGTTTATGATCGGCAATCAATCCTTGTCTCTTTCAGGATCTATCGGAATTGCGATCTATCCTGAACACGGAGAAACGTTTGAAACACTGCTTCAATGTTCCGATACGGCGATGTACCGTGCTAAAGAGACGGGGAAAAACAGCTATTGTTTCTATACTCAGCAGATGAATCATAATTTGATCGGATTGTTTAAAATGCAAAACGACCTTCGACGCGCATTAGAGAACAATGAGTTTGTACTCCATTATCAGCCCCAAATCGATCTTTCCACCAACCGTATTACAGGAGCTGAAGCACTGATTCGATGGGAACATCCGGATTTGGGGATGATCCCTCCGATGAATTTTATACCAATCGCGGAAAGCAGCGGATTGATCGTCTCTATCGGCCAATGGGTCATTGAAGAAGCGTGCAGACAAACGGCTCTTTGGCACGCAAAGGGGATAGCCATCACTGTCGCCGTCAATATATCGTCTATGCAGTTTAAAAGGGGTAATTTGGAGAGTGTTGTCGAAAATGCGTTGAGCGAATCCAAAATCGATCCCCATTCTCTAGAGCTTGAACTCACTGAGTCGATCATAATGCACGATACCGAGAATACACTCCAATCGGTTCGTAATCTAAAAGCTCTGGGGGTACAGCTCTCCATCGATGATTTCGGTACGGGGTATTCGTCTCTGGCGTATCTCAAACGCTTTGCCGTCGATAAACTCAAAATCGACCAATCGTTCGTTAGGGATATTTTACAAGACCAAGAAGATGCGATTATCGTCCGTACTATTGTTCAAATGGCGAAAAGTCTCAACCTCAAAACCATTGCCGAAGGGGTAGAAAATAAAGAGGTACTTGCGCTCATAGAGGGGTATGGATGTGATGAAGTTCAAGGATACTATTTTGCTAAACCGATGAGGGCGGTAGAGTTTGAAACGTATTTCAACGGCAGATTAGAGGAGTAAAAAAGAAAAAATAAGAGTTCTTTCCCAAAAAAGGGAAATTTGAGAGGATTATACCGCTCCGAAAGAGAGTTTTCCGCCGCGTTGGAACGATTTGATCTCTTCATACGTTTTTTCGCTTAGACGGAGATTACTGCGTAGAACCTCTTTACATACTGCATCGATTTTCTCTTTGTCGGACATCTTTTTCAAATCCCCTTTTGAGAGATCGGCGATATCGAGCAAGTCATTCCATACCGAGCTCTCATCCAATGAAAAGGCATGGAAAGTGATTCCCTCATACACAAATGTCCCTTTTCCGATAATGTCGGAGACGAAAAGGAGATATTTTCCCTCTGGAGTCAAGAACTCTTTGTATTTCGCTACGAAACCTTCAAAAATATCCAATGAGGTGAGTTCACACGCCAAGAAGTCAATTTTGTCCGAGTTGGTTGCAAGGATAACTTGTTTAACGATCTCTTTTGGAGGGAGACTTTTATCGGCAGTGATCACTTTACCCTCTGTTACGACGAGGCATCCGCGATAGGCGTATTTGTACGCATCGGTAGGGGCATTGTAGACGATCATCCATTCGAGTTTGTTTTCGCTGATGTAGCTTTGGATAGACATTGGGGTTCCTTCAAGATTAGTTAACTCTCTCAATACAATTATTGTTCTATCAATAAAGAGGGTAAACTTCCGCTTATGAAACAAAAACTACATGCTAAAGCCCGTCAAATCGCTCAAAGTCCGGCTACGAAAAAAGCCCTTATCGCTATGAAGCCTGAAAAATCGGTGTGGGGGTTTCTGGGGATCGTCCTCTTTTTGATTGTCCCTGAGATTATCGCTTTTATTTGGGGTGCAGAGATCACCGCCTATGCCAAAGAGGCACTGTTGCATGCGGGAGGAGTGGAGAAATACTATTTTGATTTTTTAGTCATGATGTTTGGAGAGGGGGGAAGCTGGGTAAATCTTGCTATCGCCGCCGCTCTTTTAGTATGGTTCTTCTTTTAGTCGATATCTTTTAGTGCTTCGTTGATTTGCTCCAATGCCAGCGACTTGGCATTTTCAACCTCTTTATTATCCCACCAGTATTCGATGATGGCGTGTTCGATTTGCTCTAACTGATCCATTTTCAGGTTGGCGAATACTTCTGCGGAGGTGATCTCCTCATGGGTGAGCCCTTTGGATGCCGCAATGGCGTTCAGCGTTTCGACAATGCTCTCTTCCAGCGGCTTGGGGCTGATCTCTGCTCTGGCCTGATCGATCCATGCGCGGATCTCCTCTTCGAGATAATCATGCCCCCACACCTGATAACATAAGATACGATTAGGACTGTAGAGGATGTTTTCATCTTCGCTTAAAACATCGCTTACTTTTACCGTACCCTCATTCAGATAGACTTCGATTCTCTCATTTTCCCGTAACGTACAAGCCCGCTCAAACGCTACTTTGGCATGTTTCAAGATTTCTCTTCGCAGATTTTCATTCATAGTTTTTCCTTTAGGATGCGATAGGTTTTGTGTTATGGTAATCCCACAGCCGTTTATAGTGACTGTCTAGCTCACTGAGGGTTGAATCGAGCGTGATGAGCTCATTAGTATGCGCAAACCGTTTACTGTGCGCTTCATACCATTGTGCCATTTCGGTTTTGAGTGCGTTACGTTTAGCGACGGTCTCAACAATAAGTCGACGAATCTCTTCCATTTCGTTCGTGATAATTTCATTCATGGCTACACCCGCATTCACACACACCCGCATTGGTACCCGGATCGAGATAACTATCGGCATTTTCAGGGGTAACCCGAACCAAAGATTCAGAGAAGGCGGCTTCAATCGCTTGAGCTAGAGGCATTGTCTCTTTCCCGAGCCAATACACTTCCATCCCCTCACGTACCATCACATGAAAAGGGCCGTCTCCTAAAAATCCGTACAAAGCGGACGTCGCCCCTTCCGCTAACAGATAATGAGCGGTTTTGATACCGTTGCCGCACCCCTCATTGGCGATAACGGTATAGTGTTTGTTTTTTGGATCAACTAAGGCGAAAAATTTGGCATTACCGAAGAGTTTTGTACTCATAGGATTATCGCTGTTTTGTTCCACAGGGATGGCGATCATTACTGCTCCTTTGTCCATTGATGTAAACGCTTATGCATATCTCATTCTTTGAATTAGAACGGCAATTGCACCAAGTACCCTATAAAGAGCACTATTAGGAGAAGGGTATGGAAGCAGAATCATTGATGGAGAACGCGATTGGTGCATACGATCGTAAAGAGTTCGCCGTGGCAAAATCGATTTGGGAAAGGTTGAGTGCTACGAACACCGACGCTATGGTCAATCTCGGAACGATGTATGTCAAAGGATTCGGTGTTGCCAAAGATATTAAAAAGGCATTTGAACTTTTTGATCGTGCAGCGGCACAAGGCCATGAAGTTGCTTCGTTTTATCTCGGCGGTATGTATGAGAACGGGATCGGTGTTACCGCCGATAAAGATCAATCGATCCGTTACTATAGTGTAGCCGCAGAGGCCAATATGCCTACCGCTCAACTCAAACTAGGTATTTTGCTCCGCAACGATGATGTTCTAAACTCGATGAAATGGATGATTAAAGCCGCCCATGCGGGAGAAACACAAGCCCATGCACTCCTTACGTACGTCAGTAACCAGAATGCAGCTACCGACATAAATGTCACGTTTCGAATGATGGATGAATTCTCCCAGCGCGCGAAAATAGAATCGGTTATTACAGAGAATCTTGCTCCTATCCTCGCAAGCGACGGCGGCGGAGTAGAGTTGGTGAATTATGTCGGAGGTGATACCCCTGAAATCTGGCTTCGCTATCTGGGCGCGTGCTCGGGATGTCATCTCGGGCCTACCTCGACGGCGGGGATGATTCTGGAACAGTTTGAAAAGGTCATTGATAAAAAAATTGTGATCTATCTCTGGTAGGAGGTTTACCATGAATACCTTTACAGCACGGGTTGAAGATATCAAAAGCGATCCGTTTTTTAGCTGTATTACCGTACGCGCTAATAATACTGAATTAAAACTTCTTAAAACAGAACTCCCTAAATGGCTTCGTATCGGCGATGAGGTTGAATGCCGTATCCAAGAGGCAGCAATTGCGATCTGTAAAGGTGCAAAGGAGGGGAGTGTATCGATTGAAAATCATCTCAACGGCGAACTGCAACATTTTCGTAAGGGGTTGGTTCTTAGTGAAGTGAGTGTCGATACCCCATGCGGAATGATGAACTCTCTCATTACAACCGACGCGTTTGAGCGGATGCACTTATGTGAGGGGTGTGAGGTGACACTGCTTTTAAAAGCGGTGGATATTAAACTCACTCCCTTGTTGGATAGTACCTCGTATGAAAAATGCAAAGAGCAATTGTATAAAACTAACTAAGGAGTCTATTATGGCCGTAATGATTACTGATTCTTGTATTAACTGTGATGCGTGTATCGATGAGTGTCCTGTAAGCGCAATCGCAAGTGAGAGTGATTCACCGCGTGATGATTGGGAATATACCTACGTAAAACCGGAAAAATGTATCGAGTGTGTCGGGCATGCTACTACACCTGCGTGTGCCGCAGCCTGTCCTACCGAGGGGTGTATCGTTTGGGATATGCCATACACTGCCGAGTTCAATGACTACTACGTTAACAGCTCTGAGTATGTTATCAGCGAATCGAAAAAACGGGGTCTTCTCTCACCTGAAGTAGCTCCGCAAACATTCCGTGATGATATCTCTATCGCTGCTCGTGAAGCACGTGAAGCGGTAGCGGTTTAAAAGGATAAGTTGTGCTCATCGCATTCGCTTCCACTGACGGTATCTTTGTCAATCAACATTTCGGTTGGTCGAAAAGCTTTGAGCTTTATCGTATCACTGCCGAGAGTGCCGAATACGTCAAGACACTCGACAGTTCCGAAGATGCGATTGCGGATGAGCACGAAAAACTTGCCTACAAAATCAGTACTATTCAAGAGGCGGATATTCTCTATTGCTCCGCGATAGGGCCTACCGCTTCAAAAATGGTACTGGCTTCTAAAATCTATCCGGTACGCTCAGGTGAAAATGATCGAATCGATGAGACGATTGTAAAGCTTCAAGAACTTTTATTGGGCAATCCGCCGCCGTGGCTGCAACGCATTGTCCACACATCCAAAGATAAGGAACTACTCTAATGGCTGTTATTATCAACGATACCTGCATCACCTGTGATGCGTGTTTGCAACAATGTCCGGTCAACGCGATTGTGGATGATACTTCCAATCCGACGGGGAAAAAACAATACTACGTTCAGCCTGACAAATGCGTCGAATGTGTCGGTATTTACGATGATCCTCAATGTGCGGCAATTTGTCCGAGTATCGGGTGTATTACGTGGGATATGCCGTTTACGGCCGAGTTTGACGAACACTTCCGTAACGAAGAGATCTACAAACTCGGCGTAAACAAAGAGGGGAAACTCAGATCACCGATTTACAAAGCCAAAAGCTTTCGCGAGGATATTCCCCTAAGCGAGCGCGGTATCGGAAAACTGGTTCAAGAAGAGCCTGAAGAGTTAGAAGAAGTAGGATAATGTGACTCCTATTGCGAAAGTGGCCGGCGATCTTGATACCTTTGGTTGTGATTGTGCGGTGACGGTCGCGCTTAAAATTACCGATGATTCGTGCAAAATGGATGAAGAACAGCGTGCCCTTTTTATGGCACTCTATGATCACCTTTCGCCGTATAAAAGTACGCTCTTTGATGATACTATCTATGAACTGATTCGCCAGTCTCGAGCCAATCCTACGGCAACTTTGTATGCGCAGATAAAAAAAGAGCGCGAACGTGCAATGGCGGTTATCACACAGGAAAAGATGAAAATTTTCAAAGCTTCCGTGCGAGGCTCTCTCCTTATCGCTCAACACACTGCCTAATCGTTCCAAATATGACTGCAATAGAAAGCTATTTAGAAACGGTTAACAATATACGATAAAATACGTTACTCATTTAACCTAATTGGAGGTGAAAAAGTGCGATTAATAGTCTATATTTTTATGTTTGCTTTTGCTTTTTTACTGTTTAAAGCATTTTTTTTAGATGCCTATCTGGAAGAGAAACGTATCTCTGATGGGAATACAACGGTTGAAACGGTTGAAGAAGAGATACCTTCTGAAGTTGTATCAGTCCCGAGAGAAGGGAATATCAGCGGAATGGCTGTCCCGAAAAAAGAGCAATCTGAAGTTAAAAAAATGCCCCTCGATCAATTAGGGGACGATTTAACGAAACATATTAAATTGTAAACGCCTATTTCTGCCGAGAGAGTAAAATACCGCTCACTATAATCAATATCCCTCCCATAATGACCATAGGGGTTGGGAGAACATCCCCTAACATAATCCCGAAAAACGTCGCGAATAACACAACAGAATAACTGACCGTGCTGACGATCCCCGCCTTGGCATAAAAATAGGCACGGGTCATATAGATTTGTCCGTATGCGGCGGCAATTCCCATCAGAGCAATCCACACCCAGTCATTTCCCCTCGGCATAACAAAAGGATTAAGGGCAAAGGCAAACAGCTCTGAGGTCGTATATTCCGCTATCATCATCAGCACGAGAGGGATCACTACCCCTGACACCATAAATGAGAGGACGACGGTTCGTTCATCATAATAGGCTTTGAGACTTCGTACACTGGTATACGCCAAGGCAGAGAGAAACCCTGTCAAAATCCCCATAATATGCAAATACCCCATTTCCAAACCGCTGAGCATCGCCACCCCCACAAATCCGATCATAACAGCGAGGAGGGCGTGTGATTTTAGTTTCTCACCCAGTAGTAAAAAAGCGAGCAGCGCGGTAAAAATAGGCTCCGTTTTAGCATAGACGATGGCATTGGAGAGAGAAGTCGCACTGATGGTATAAAAAAAGGTGAGCAAGGCAATCGTACCGATCACCCCACGAAAAATGAGGGTGATCGGTTTGCCTCCGATGTTATGGATAGGTTTGCGTAAAACAAATACGCCGATAACGGCCAACCCGATAGCGTTACGCCAAAACGTCACTTCGACCGACCCCATGGAACCTGAGAGGAGTTTGGCAAACACCATCGTAAGGGCAAATAAAAACGAAGCGATCAGCATATACAAAATGCCCAGACGGGTATCGGAAGAGAGTAGTTTCATAGAGGGGATTGTAGCACGATCGTGTTTATGAATATACATGAGTGTCAAACCCCAATCCTATTTTAGATACAATAAATTACTGTAATGATTTGATTGGGTATGGGATTGGATTTGATGTTTAAAAGAGAAAATTTTCTAGGTGATTTTTGGGGTGGAACGGCGGCGATGTTGGTGGCGTTGCCTGCAGCTATCGCGTTTGGGGTAACGATTTATGCGGTGATCGGCGGGCACTATGGTGCTTACGGTGCGGTTGCCGGTATTTTAGGGGTAGCGGCGATAGGAATTGTCGCATCGCTTATGGGGGGGACGGATCGGTTGATCTCTGCTCCGAGTGCCCCTGCGGCTGCCGTATTAGCCGCTTTTGCTCTGCAGTATATTAATCAAGGTGTAGGGGCTGATCTTGTTTTTGTGATGCTGATGATTGTTGCTTTGATTGCAGGGTTGTTTCAGATCACTTTCGGTGTGATCGGATTGGGAAAACTGATTAAATATATGCCTTTTCCGGTTGTCAGCGGATATCTAAGCGGGGTAGGGCTTTATATCTTTGCATCACAGGCTCCGATATTTTTAGGGCTTCCTCAGGGAACTTATTTTTGGGATTCGTTTTACATAACGAGCGCTTGGCAATGGCAGAGTATTGCGGTGGGGTTGGTAACCATTGGGACGATGCTTTATGCCAATAAAGTATTTCGTGCTATTCCTGCCGTGATTACCGCATTGGTGGTTGGGAGCGGAGCCTATTTTGCCTTTGGTTTGATTGATCCCTCTTTGCTTCAGGCAAATAACCCTTTTGTTATTGGGGAGTTAGGGGGAAGTGCGGGGATCAATTTTGTCCAGATGTTTACAGGACGTTTTGAAACCATGCTCTATATCGGATGGGACGATATGGTACTCCTTTTGGTTCCGGCATTGACATTGGCGGCATTGCTCTCGATTGATACCCTTAAAACGTGTGTTATCCTCGATTCGATGACCCACTCTTTTCACAACTCCAATAAAGAACTCATAGCTCAAGGCTCCGGTAATATCGTTTCGGCATTGATCGGGGGGATGCCGGGATCGGGAACGATGGGGGCAACGATGGTGAACATCTCTAGCGGCGGTAAAACACGCCTTTCCGGATTTGTCGAGGGGATTATGGCCGTTGTTGCGTTTCTCGTACTGGCAACCTTTATCGCATGGATTCCGGTTGCCGCATTGGCGGGAATATTGATCGTTATCGGTTTACGTATGATCGATCGCCACAGTGTGAAGCTGTTGAGAACACGCCGGACGGCACTCGATTTTTTCATAATTGTCGCGGTTGCTATTACCGCACTCTCCGTGAGCTTGATTGCGGCGGCGGGGGTAGGGCTAATATTGGCTGTAGTTTTATACATCGTGCAGCAAATCGGCGCATCGGTCGTCTATCGACACATAGATGGAAGTGAAGCGAGAAGCAAAGTCGTTCGAAGTCGGGACGAAGAGACACTTTTGTGTGAAAAAGGGGAGAATTTTTCAGTGTATGAATTGCATGGAAGCCTCTTTTTCGGAACGGCAAACCAGCTTTATACAATGCTGCAAGACGATTTACAGCATAAAAAATACATCATAATGGATATGAAACGAGTTCAAACAGTCGATTTGACGGCAGCACACATTCTGTTGCAGATTAAAGACATTCTTCACGAACGCGACGGATATCTTATGCTATGTCGTTTGCCTCATAAATTACCGAGCGGTGATGATTTGGAAAGCTATTTTAATCAAGTCGGACTCCTTAAACATTTGAGTCCGATCAAGGTATTTGATGATTTGGACGATGCGATTGAGTGGGCCGAAACAAAAATCATAAAAGAGTATTCGCCGGAACAAAAGAGTGAAGAACTGTTGGAACTTCACGATTTTGATCTCTTTAAAGGGCGCAGAGATGAGACCATAGAAGAGCTGCTGAGTCTGGTAGAAAGCCGATGTGTCAAAAAAGGGGAGGTGATCTATTCCGAAGGGGAAGGGAATGGGGAAATATTTTTGATACGACGCGGTTCAGTGCGGATAATGCTCCCCTATCCAAATCGAAAAAGTGTCCATATCAATACTCTGGGGCAAAACAATTTTTTCGGTGAGTTTTCCTTTTTAGAGGGGGTTCCCCACTATACCGATACGATTGCCGGAGCTGATACCGATTTGTACTGCATAACACGTGAGAATTTTGATCTGTTTAAAAAACACCATAAAAAAGCGGCATTTCATTTTATGCAGTCCCTTGCCGCCGTTTTGGCCGAGAGGCTGCGATTAACCCGTTCTGAATTGGTTGCTGAATATGATGTATAAAATGAATTTACAAAGGTATACTTTTTATGTCAATTTATTTAATTCAAAAATGATATAATTTGTTTATTCTTAATGAACATTTTAAAAGTAAAATAATTGATATTTTGTTTAAAGGGAGAACAGATGCAGTTTTTTCTCCATAAAGCCGATGAACGAGGAATAGCTGAGCATGGATGGCTACATAGCCGATTTAGTTTCAGTTTCGCCGATTATCACAATCGTAATCGGATGGGGTTTGGTGCATTGCGTGTCCTTAATGATGATTGTATAGAACCTTTAAGCGGCTTTGATATGCATCCTCATCAAGATATGGAAATTATTACGATAGTTACGAAAGGTTCACTGGAGCATAAAGATTCGCAAGGGAATCACGGAATAATCAAGGCGGGCGAAATCCAGTATATGTCAGCAGGACGAGGAGTTGAACACTCAGAATTCAATCCTTCGTCCAAAGAGAAGACGGAGTTGTTTCAGATATGGATTATCCCCCGTCGAAAAGGGACGATTCCACTCTATGAACAGCGCCGCTGCGACTTGGACAGAATTAACCGATGGGCGCTTATTGTTAGCGGCAGCGGCAAGAAAGGTTCGTTGAAAATCGGTCAGGATGTAAATATTCGGGTATCACATCTATTTTTTGGACATACTCTCGTATCCGATCCACCCAAGAGAGGGTATGGACGGTTATTATTGGTTGTGGACGGAAAGGTAAATGTGTGCGGCTATACTCTAAAACAGCGTGACGAACTACAAATCCTAGGAGATGAACCATTTGAGATTACGGTCAATAAGGATGCCCACCTGCTATTATTTGACGTACCGCTGGTCGATTTTGACCAAAAAAGAGGCTCGCTCCTTTTTTAAAGAAGGGTAGTCGGCGAACTTTCCGACGACTTTTTCAGTGCTGATTCGGCACGTGAGATCGTATCGGATATTTCCTCATTATCCGTTTGCATAGTTGTACCGAGGCGCATACTGATCGATTTGAGATTTTCGAAAGGCTCTTCCCTCATTACGCCGAGCAGTTTACGGCTAAACTTCATAGCATTATCGGCCGAATCAATGAGATAGGCTAACAAAAAAATCTTTTTATCCCATCGTACAAGCATATCGCTTTGGCGAATATTGCATTTTATACTGGAACTAAAGTCGTGCAGGTATTTCTCGGCATTAGTATCGGAAGATGCCATTTCTATCATCGTAATACCGATCGCTTTTTTGTTGAATTCTGAGGCGTTTTGAAAGCTTTTAGCGGTATGGATAAAATAATCTTTGTTGAATGCACCGCTCTCTTTGTCAATACTGACATCATTTTCGATCATAATCCGTTTGATCAGATCTTGCGAAATATCGGTAAATGAGACAATAGTGTACTCTTCTACCGGCTGATCGAGGGTAACTGCAAAAGCGTACGGTTCTGCTCGGTAGTTGATCATGCTGACAACTCTTTCTTCTTCGGGGAGATTCAAAAAGTCTTTAGTCCACATATCAGGATTTTCGACTTTACCGGGATGAAAATAGGCGTCATGCGGTACAAAACGGTTTAAAAGGGAACCGAATTCACGAAGGAACATTTTGACATTCGGCATACCGGTAAAAGTTTGAAACGCTTTATTAAAAAGTACGGGAGTATTGTGATGCATGAGGATGATTAAATTGGTTTGAGTGTCGATGGCGGATTGAAAAAGCTTACTGCATACATCATTTTCAGTGATTAAAAATACCTCTTTTTCCGAGAAACTCATCAAAAACCTTTAGTCAAATTTGCGTACTATAATAGCACATTGCAGAGGTATTTGTATAAGAATAAGCGGTTTTATTATGAAGCTGATTGTTGGGTGTTTTTTATCAGCGGATAGAGCTGTCCGTAACAATCACAAAACTTTTTACAACCGCAGGCATAAAAGATATTTTTCCCCGTATCGAGGGAATAACTTCCGAAATCGGTTTTGATCACGTCTCCTTGGATACGCTCTATCGTGAGCGTACGTACCAGACATGAATCATACGGATCAAGGCGATGGTATTTTTCTCTGGCAGTATGTACCCAGAGGATGTGTGCGGGGAGCGCTAGGGAGAGGAGAAACTCTCTGTTCCATTCGCGCGTTGCCCCGAGTGCTTCGAGTTCCGAGTCACTGATATTGCGGTAGGGGCGCATCAGCCAACTTCGTTCGTGTAGGCATAGGTTGAGGAGATCGAGCGCAGACGTTCCGCCGCTTTGATGAATACGTCGATGGTGTAGTCGATCTCATCGGCGGTGGTGAAACGGCTGAGGCTGAGGCGGATCGCCGTATGGGCGAGTTCTGGGTCTTGTCCTATCGCGCTCATAACGGGATTGGCTTCGAGCGATTCGGAAGCACATGCACTCCCCGTAGAGGCGGCGATGCCAGCGCGGTTCAGATCCCACAGCATCGATTCCCCTTCGATACCGCGTAGTGAGATGAGGATGGTGTTAGGTGTACGGCGTGCGCGATCTCCGACGACGAACGTGTCAGGTAGTTGAGAGATGGCGTCTTCGAGACGGTCGCGTAGTGCACGAACGTCGCTGTTCATTTTTGCCAAATGTCCCACCGATTGTTTCATCGCCAGTCCCATTCCGATGATGTATGCGACGTTGAGAGTTCCCGCACGCTTGCCCCCCATTTGCTCCCCGCCGTGGAGGAGGTTAGGGAGTTCGCTTCCTTTTTTGACATACAACCCGCCGATCCCCTTCGGTCCGTGGAATTTATGTGCCGAAAATGTCAGATAATCGATCGGCGTTGCGGTGAGATCGATCGCAACTTTTCCGATCGCTTGCACCGCATCGGTATGGAACAAGATACCGCGCTCCTTCGCGATGGCGGCGACCTCTTCGACGGGAAAGATCATTCCCGTTTCGTTGTTCGCCCACATCATCGAGATGAGGATCGTTTTGTCAGTAATTGCCGCCGCAACCCGCTCGGCACTTACATAACCGTATTGATCCACATCGACAAACGTGATCTCGGCACCGTTTTCTTCGAGAAAGTGGAGGGTTTCTAAGACCGAAGGATGTTCTACTGCTGAGGCGATGATATGGTTTTTGGATGGATCGCGGAGGATGTGTTTGAAAAAGACTCCCTTGAGGACGGTATTGTTGCTCTCGGTCGCGCATGAGGTAATGAGGATGTCATCGGCATCGGGGGCGTTGAGGGCGTCGTACATATTCCCCATCGCTTCGTTGAGATAGGGGCGTACTTCGATACCGTATTGGTGCAATGAGTTCGGGTTACCGTAAAGCTCTTCGAAAAAAGGCTGCATTTTAACTTTGACGATAGGATCGAGTTTGGTGGTGGCGTTGTTATCTAAATAGACTCGTTTCATTGTTTGTCCTCATATGTCGGATAGTATGAAGAGAGAATGCAAGATTTGTTCGAGAGGGGGGAAGCCGTATCAAAAAAGGCTTTATAACGATAGTGCTATAATACATAAAAATAACGCTTGATGCTACTACGCAAAATCGGGCTATAATTTTAAATCTTGCTAGAGGATGGACTATGATCTCAAAATTGAATATTCTCGATTTTCTTTCAGATCATAAAGAGACATTACACGAGCGTTTCGGTGTCACTCAAATCGGATTATTCGGGAGTTACGCACGAGACGAAGCCAACGAAGAGAGCGATGTGGATATTGCCGTCGAGATCGATGCCCCTAACAAATTTAGAAGTTTTTTCGGATTGAAACACTATTTAGAAACCAATCTCTACCCTAAAATCGACCTTGGGATCGAAAGCACTTTGAAGCCGATTGCTAAAGAGTTCGTGAGCAAAGAGATCATTTATGTCTAAACGCGATTATTATCTCTATGTCAGCGATATGATCGAATCGATTGAAGCGATAGAGAGTTATGTGAGAGGGCTTGATTTCGAGGGATTTTTGAATGATCGAAAAACCTACAGTGCGACATTACGGGAATATATTGTGATCGGTGAAGCGATCAACGCGATTATCGATCTGTTAGAAAAGCGTTTTCCCGATTATGAGTGGCGATTGGTAAAAGATTTTCGCAATTTCATCGTTCATGAATATTTCGGAGTCGATCCGAGAATCGTGTGGGATTTGACGACACAAGAACTACCGATTTTAAAAGCAAAAATAGAGCTTTTGGATCACTCGGATTTTTCAGAACTTTAATTATGAAAAGAGAACAAGAAGCCTCACGCCTCAGCGTGCTCTTCTTTGTAAACGTAGATAGGCTCATTATCCGGATTGTCGATGACCGCTTCGGTGATGGTGACGCTTTGGAGATTCTTCTTCGACGGACAGCTAAACTGCAACGGAAGCATTGCCTCCTCAATAATCCCACGTAACCCACGTGCACCGACACCGCGATCGATAGCCTTTTGCGCGACCGCTTCGAGGGCTTTATCTTCAAAATTCAACTCGATACCGTCCATGTCGAACAATGCTTGGAACTGTTTGATAAGGGCGTTGTCCGGCTCTTGGAGAATTTGGATCATTTGATCTTTGGTGAGTTCCCCCAACTGTGCCACGACGGGGATACGTCCGATAAATTCGGGGATCATCCCGTAATGGACAAGCGCTTTGGCATCGATTTTCTTCGGCTTGGCATCGGCGGCGGCACTTTTGCTGAATCCCACTTTGTTCGTTTTTTTTGTATGGGTATCGGGGACGAGACCGACAAAGGCTCCTCCGCAGACGAAGAGGACGTGAGAGGTGTTAAACAATACCGTTTCGGTGGTAGAGTTTTTACGGCTCCCTTTTACGGGAACGTACACTTCGGCACCCTCTAGGATTTTGAGCAACCCTTGCTGTACCCCCTCGCCTGAGACATCGCGACCCATCGTGGAGCTTTCCCCTTTGCGGGCGATTTTGTCCACTTCATCGATGTAGATGATTCCCCGTTGTGCGAGTTCGATGTCGTAGTTCGCGGCGGCGAGGAGGCGGCTGAGGATGCTCTCGACGTCTTCACCGACATAACCCGCTTCGGTAAGTGCGGTGGCATCGGCAACGGCAAAGGGGACTTGCATGATTTTAGAGAGCGATTTGGCGAGTAAAGTTTTACCGCTTCCCGTCGGTCCTACGAGCATAATGTTCGATTTTTCAAGTTCGACATTATTGTAGATCGGGTTTTCGATCCGTTTGTAGTGGTTATAGAGGGCGACGGCGAGCACTTTTTTCGCGTCATATTGACCGATGATGTATTTGTCCAAAAACTCGACGATTTTCTCAGGAGTCGGAAGCTGCTGCTGCATCGCGGAGCGCTGCTCGTAACGTACCTCTTTTTGGAGTATTGCCGAGCAGGTGGTGACACACTCGTTACAGATATGGGTCGTCTCGGAAGAGAACATTTTTTTCACTTCGCTTTGCTTTCTCCCGCAAAATGAACACGATTTTTCAGTACTCATCAGACATCCTTAGAGGTGAATTTTGTGAGGATTTCATCGGCTAGACCAAATTCGATTGCCTGCGAGACTTCCATATAATTGTCGCGGTCGGACTCTTTTTCAATCACTTTGGTACTTTTACCCGTTGCCTCGGCAAGGATCACGTAGAGGCGGCGTTTGAGGTTCAGGATATGTTTGGTATGGATCTCAATGTCGCTCGCCTGACCTGAATAGCCTCCGAGAGGCTGATGGATCATCACTTCAGCATTTGGGAGCATATAGCGATGCCCTTTTTCGCCGCAGGTAAAGAGTACCGCCGCCATCGACGCGACAAGCCCCATAGCGTAGGTATGAACAGGGGCGTTGATGAGATTCATAGTATCTAATATGGCTAATCCCGCCATCACCGAACCGCCGGGTGAACTGATATACATATGGATCGGTTCATCAGGGTCCATGGCCTCCAGATAGAGCAGTTGGGAGACGATAACCCCCATCATATGATCATCTATCGCTTCGGTGATCACGATAACACGATCTCCGAGGAGTTTGGAAAAGAGGTCAAAATAACGCTCTCCACGCGGTGAAACATCTTTGACGGTTGGAATAAACGGCATACGAGGCTCCTTATACAAATGCTTTGATGAATTCAGGAAGCGACATAGGGATCACTTCAATATGGTGTTTTTCGATGAACTTTTTCTCTTTTTTACCCAGCTCTTTGTCGGTGATGACATAGCCCCCCTCTAAATCCAGACTCAGTTCGTTGGCCACCATACGGTCGGTATCACGGTCGAACGACGTTCCCAAAAAGAGGTATTTTTTCGCTTTGCGGTAAGTTTTGAGGATCTTCGGAACGGCAAATCCCCCCATCGCTTCGGTGAGCCAATCGACGTAATCGGCGTCAGAGATGACGAAGGTTGGATTGGGAAGGGGTGAGCCCATCGGTTTAAAGAGGATTTTCTCAGCCGTTTCGAGCACTTCGTCATCGACTAAAAAATATTTTTGGTTTTCAACATCGTATTCGTACACTTCATAACGGTTCAAATGACCCATGATCCGTGATTTACCGATGATAAGACAGTGCGGAGTGTAGGCTAAGAGTTCTTGAAATTTGGTGTCACGGTTCGTATCGACAATGTAGCGCGGGGACATATCGGCTATCGCTTTGTGCAGCGGGGTGGGTTCGAATGGTTTTGTATAGATATGGGTCATAAGCTGTGTCATATACTCAACCCCGCGACGCTGTTCGAGATGCATCGCGGCACGGGAGTATTCGAACATAAGGCGCGGTGACATCGCACGTCCCCCGTTCATCGCCAAAATAAGCGAATCGCTATCATGCGGGACAGCTTCTCCCTCTTTGGTTAGTATTCCCTCAAACACCCCTAACCCGAAGTAGGGGATCGTGGTCTGATTCCGCAACTCTTTTTTGATCGTCTCTATTATGGTGTCCATCGTGATCCCTTGTGGAGCTTTGGAAAGTAAGATGCATTTTATGTTCTTATACGAGGGAGATCAAATCGTATTTAATCCGCTTGACACCTAAATAAACTTATACTTCCCATACTATTTACGAGGAACTTCTATGCCATTTTCACAACTCGGACTTTCACCTTTGCTTCACCGTGCGGTGAGCGAAGAGGGCTACACTGAGCCAACCGCTATTCAGGAAAAAGTGATCCCTCTTGTCTTAGAGCACAAAGACGTACTTGCCCGTGCGCAAACGGGAAGCGGCAAAAGTGCCAGTTTTGTCTTGCCGATTTTACAGCTTTGGTCGGCAACGCGCGGCGAGGGGAAAGGGAAGATCAAAGCCCTTATTCTCACTCCGACGCGGGAATTGACGCTACAAGTGGCTCAGACGTTTGAGAGTATGGGAAAATATCTTCCGATAAAACCGAAAGTGGTGAGTGTCATCGGAGGTGAGAGTATCGGTGATCAGCTCTACGCAATACAACAAGGGTGCGACATTCTTGTCGCAACATCGGGGCGATTTCTCGACGTTTTGAAAAAAAAGCAGATGAATTTGTCGCATTTGGAATTTTTTGTCCTTGATGAGGCCGACAAAATGCTCGACCTCGGATTCGCTGAAGAGCTGGAACTGATTTTAGAAGCTATCCCCTCACAGCGTCAAAACCTGCTCTTTTCCGCGACCTATCCGCCAAAGATGGAGATGATCGCCTCTCGCATCACCCAAAACCCGATCCATATCTCTATAGAATCAGAGATGCCGACCGTACAGAGTATCCAACAGCGGGTTATCGAAGTGAATCCCGAAAATCGGGGTCCTTTGTTGAGACATCTTCTTGAGAGTGAAAAATGGGAGCAGGTGTTGGTCTTTATGGCGAATAAACGAGCCTCGGATAATATCGCCGCGAAATTTCGCAAATACGGATTTTCGGCCGACTCGTTTAACGGCGATCTCCTCCAAGAGGATCGTAGGTATGTATTGGAGCAGTTCAAAGCGAAAAAAATCCGTATCCTCTTTGCTACCGATATCGCCGCACGGGGACTCGACATTGACGACATAACCTGCGTTATCAATTTCGATCTTCCCCGCTCTCCGGCTGATTATATCCACCGTATCGGACGGACGGGTCGTGCGGGGAAATCGGGTCTGGCGATTTCGTTTATCGGATTCGCTGAACGGGATCATTTTAAATTGATCGAAAAACGCTCCTCTATTAAGCTACCGCGTGAGCAGATCGAGGGGTTTGAACTCGCAGGAACTCCACCGCCCAAAGTCAAAGGCCCCGATCCAATCAAGGGAAAAGGGAAGAGCAAAAAAGACAAAGCGCGTGAACTTGCCGCCAAAAATGCAGGAAACCGATGAATAGCCTAAATGATCTACTTTCCCAAAAGACGGGACTCACCGCCAAAACCGTTACCAATATTCTAAAACTCCTCGAAGAGGGTTCCACCATCCCTTTTATCGCCCGCTACCGCAAAGAGATGACAGGCGGTGCTACGGATGAACAGTTGCGTGAGTTTGAGAGCATCTACGGCTATTCGAAAAAACTGCTGGATCGTAAAGAGGAGGTAGCACGTCTCATCGCAGAGCGCTCGGAGTTGAATAACGACTTGCGTACGCGGTTGAACAACGCTCAAACGCTCCAAGAGGTCGAAGACATCTATCGCCCGTTTAAAGAGAAAAAAAACACCCGTGCCAGTGTCGCTATCGCGGCGGGACTGGAACCCTTAGCCGATATTCTAGAACGTGCTCAGATGGAGTTAGGGGAATTTAACAAAAGAGCTGAGAGTTTTATCAAAGGCTCTATCACTTCACGTGAAGATGCGATCAAAGGGGCTCAGGATATTCTAGCGGAGCGCTACAGTGACGATCCTCGTGAACGCGACCACTGGCGTCGTCAGATACTGGATTACTCCTCGTTTGAGATCAAAGCAACCAAAGGGATGAGTGAGGAGGGGCTATTTGCCAAGCTTGCAGGAAAAAGCGAGAAGATAGCCTCCATCCCCTCACACCGTTATCTCGCGATTATGCGCGGGGTGAGCGAAAAAGAGCTGAACGTCAAGATCACCCTCGATATGGATCGGGTAGAAAATACGATTAAGAACTACCGAATATCGCGCCATGCCAAAAGTTCTCAGACTCTGCTGTTGGCGAGCTATCTCGACGGTTTTAAACGGCTCCTTTTCCCTTCGCTAGAGAGGGAAGTGCACGCAATGATTAAAGAGAAATCGGACATACAGGCGATCAATACCTTCGGCAAAAACCTTTCACAGCTTCTGGGTTCTCCCCCCGTCACGAAGCGCTCCATTTTGGGAGCCGATCCAGCGTATCGCACGGGGTGTAAACTCGCCGTAGTAGATGAAAACGGTATGTATTTGGATCACGCCGTCATCTATCCCACCCCTCCGCAAAGCGACTATGAGAAGAGTGCAAAGGTTATAAAGCAGTTGTGTGATCGTTACGGAATTAATGCCGTCGCTATTGGAAACGGAACGGCCTCACGGGAGACGCAGGAGTTTTTTGCGAGGGTGAACCGTGATGAGGGGTTGAATCTCGCCTATACCGTTGTCTCCGAAGCGGGGGCATCGGTCTACTCCGCCTCCAAAATCGCCCAAGAGGAGTATCCGCAGCTCGATGTAACGATACGCGGTGCGATTTCGATAGCACAGCGTCTGCGCGATCCGATGGCGGCACTGGTGAAGATAGATCCAAAATCGCTGGGAGTAGGGCAGTATCAGCACGATGTCGATCAAAAGTTGTTAGAGAAGAAGCTGGGCAGTGTCACCGAAGATTTGGTTAACCGTATCGGCGTTGATCCCAACAGTGCTTCGGTCTCACTCCTCTCCTATGTCGCAGGGGTAGGGGCAAAAGTTGCCAAAGCGATAGTGGAGTACCGCGAGCAAAGCGGAGCGTTTAAAAGCAAGCAAGAGCTCCTGAAAGTCAAAGGGCTGGGGGCGAAAGCGTACGAGCAGTGTGCGGGGTTCTTTCGGATACGGGAGGGGAAAAGCGTGCTGGACAACACGGGGGTTCACCCTGAGAGCTATGATGCGGCAAATACTCTTTTGAAATGCTATGATCTCCCATTGATCACCAAAGAGATGATCCCCTCTATCGCTCAGGAGCTTGAAATCGGGGAGGCGACCCTTGCGGACATTATCGCAGAACTTCGAAAACCGGGTTTTGACCCCCGTGATAGTTTACCGCCGATTATGTTCCGATCCGATCTCACCGATATCAAAGAGCTTAAGGAAGGTTCTATCGTTTCGGGCGTTGTCCGAAACATTGCCGATTTCGGCGCGTTTGTCGATATCGGATTGAAAAACGACGGCCTGATCCATATCTCTCAGATGTCACAGAAACGGATATCACACCCTCTCGAAGTACTGAGTGTCAATCAACAGCTCTCTGCTATCCGTGTCGTGGAAGTCGATGTGGCCAAAGGAAAAGTGGGGTTGAGTTTAAGAGAGGTATGAATCTAATTCGTTTTTTTATAATAAATTTAATTCCAATGGTATTAAAATGGTCATACGTAGAGATTGACTGAAAAGTGCGGTTGTTTCTCTGCAAAATTACTCACTAAAGGATTCACTATGTTGTTAACACGATTTGATCCGTTTAAAGAGTTGCGCACGCTGGAAGAACGTATTAGTGGAGCTTTTTCATCTGATTTATCGAAAGATGTTTTTTCGAGCTTCACCCCCTCCGTCAATACAAGAGAAGGGGAATTTGCCTACCACATCGATGTCGATCTCCCCGGTGTTAAAAAAGAGGACATCAGCGTCAAGGTCGAAAATGGCGTTTTGACCCTCAAAGGGGAGCGAAAGACCAAAAAAGAGGTCAAAAAAGAGGATTATTATCAGTGTGAAAGCAGTTTTGGGAGTTTTACCCGTAGCTTTACTTTGCCCTCAAATATAGATGCTGAAAATGTTCATGCTGAAAATAAAGACGGCGTTCTTGAGATCACTTTACCGAAAAAAGAGACCAAGGGCGAGTCGGTAAAACAGATTAAAGTGAAATAGCAGTGTCATCCATAGCTTGGCTATCACACAAACTTGAAGACGGGCGGATTGCGTGTGAAGCATGTAATCAGCATTGCAAGCTCTCGGAAGGGGAATACGGTATCTGCGGTATCCGTAAAGTTGAAAACGGCGAACTCTATCTCCTCACCTACGGTCTTGCGGCCGCGGTTAATGTTGATCCGATCGAAAAAAAACCGATGTTTCATTTTTTGCCGGGGTCAAGTGTTTTTTCGTTCGGTACCGTCGGGTGCAATTTTTCGTGTAAATTTTGTCAGAATGCCGATATCTCCCAATATCCGAAAGAGCATCATCACGAAATTTTCGGACGTCCGCTTTTGCCTAAAGATGCCGTAGCATTGGCGTTGGAACATGAGTGTCAAAGCATCGCCTACACCTACAACGAGCCGGTTGTCTTTTTCGAATATACCTACGATACTGCCAAACTTGCTCACGAAGCGGGATTGAAAAATATCTACGTTACCAGCGGTTATGAGACCCACAAAGCGATCGATACGATAGCGCCCTTTTTGGACGGAATGAATATCGATATAAAAGGGAATACTCAAAACTTTTACAAAGATATTTGCGGTGCTTCACTCAAACCCGTTTTAGACACCATCGAATATGCGCACAAAAAAGGGATATGGATTGAAACGACGACTCTCCTTATTCCGGGATTGAACGATTCAGACGACGAAATACGCTCTATTGCCGAGTTTCAGGCTTCTCTTGATCCCTCTATGCCGTGGCATATCAGCGGATTTCATCCGATGTATAAGATGATGGATACTCCCCGAACACCTCCCTCAACCCTGAGCCGTGCTTATGAGATCGGTAAAGAAGCGGGATTGAAATATGTTTATGTCGGAAACATTGACGATACATCACGTGAATCGACCTATTGTCCGAGCTGTCATAAAATACTCATTAGCCGTCACGGACATATCGGACAATATGTCACCAACCATTTGGTAAAAGGGAATAAGTGCCCCTATTGCGCTACTGGTATCGAAGGAGTGTGGCAGTAATATATGAAAACGATGACCCTTCCTGAGCTATTTATAACATTCGATTCTTCTGCAGAGGGGTTAAGTGAAGAGGAGGTTAAACAACGACATCTTCAACACGGTTTCAATCTCCTCTCACAAATTCCTACTACACCGTGGTATTTTAAATTAACGGCTCAATTTACCCATTTTTTCGCCCTTTTGCTGTGGCTTGCCGCAGGTATCAGTTTTACTATTGCGTGGATTGACCCGCCATCTCATATGCTCTCCATCGGTTGGGCGATCGTTATCGTGATTGTTTTGAACGGAGTATTCGGATTTTATCAGGAGTATCGCACCGAAAAAAGTTTGCAAGCCTTGCGAAATATGCTCCCCTTAAAAGTGAGCGTTCGTCGGGATGGGGTTGAGTGTGAGGTATTGGCAAGCACCCTTGTCCCCGGTGATATCGTACTCCTGAGCGAGGGGGATAAAGTTCCTGCCGATTTGTATCTGATTGCGGCATCGGATGTGTGGGTAAATGAGAGTACCCTCAGCGGAGAGAGTGAACTCGTCTCCGCAGACGCTATAGGGAGCGATCATATCAAAAATGTTCTCTATTCGGGAACGTATGTCGTCAAAGGGGAGGCTCAGGGGCTGGTATATGCGACCGGAAAGGAGAGCCGCTACGGAACGATTGCGGTGTTAACCCAAAGTGTCGATTCGGGTAGCACCCATCTGCAAAAGGAGATAGCCCATATCTCGAAACAGATCGCATTGACATCGGTGGTGATAGCGGGGAGTTTAATGCTCCTCGCAGGATTCGGAGATAACGAATTATGGAAAACGTTTTTGTTTTCTCTGGGGGTATTGGTTGCGCTGATTCCTGAGGGGCTGCTGCCGACGGTGACGCTGGCATTGGCATTCGGCGCACAGCGGATGGCATCCAAGGGATTTTTGGTCAACGGTCTCTCGGTGATCGAAAATCTGGGAGCCGTAACGGTGATCGCGACCGATAAAACAGGGACGATTACCCAAAACAAGATGGAAGTAGCGGCGTGGGAAGAGGATGAGAAACACCCCCCCTCCGAGGAACTTTTGAATGCCGCTCTTTTGTGTAATCGGGCGGATGCTTCTAACGGCGATCCGGTGGAGCAGGCTCTTTTTACATTTGCTCTCAGCTATACCGATGTCGCACAACGACGAGGTGAATATCCGATTGTCTCTGAGTATCCGTTTGATTATCACCTAAAGAGGATGTCTACCGTCCACTCTTTGAACGGAGGATTTTCGATTTTTTCCAAAGGGGCACCCGAAGTTATATTGGGGTTGTGCGATGAGGTGATTACCGCAGAGGGTAAAAAGCCGATCGATGAGAGCGAACACCAAAAACTGATCGATAAACATGACGCTCTAGCGGCATTGGGGTATCGAGTTATCGGGTTTGCTTCACGTAAATGCACCACACTCCCGACATCACGACAAGAGGCTGAAGAGGGATTGAGCTTTATCGGATTTATCGCGATGGTGGATCCGTTGCGGGATGATATTTTAGAATCGGTCGGGTTATGTCATAAAGCCGGTATACGGGTTGTGATGATAACGGGGGATCACCCTCTGACCGCAGGAGCAATCGGAATGAGTGCGGGGATCATTTCCCTGATCACGGAGGTAACGACGGGCGAACAGCTCGATGCACTCCCCCCTGCCGCCATCAAGCGGCTGTTGCATAAAAACCATGTATTCGCCCGCGTATCACCCGAACAGAAGCTCACACTTATCACGTTGCTCAAAGAGATGGGAGAGACGGTAGCGGTAACAGGGGATGGTGTCAACGATGCTCCTGCGCTGAAACGTGCCGATGTCGGTATCGCTATGGGTTCGGGTACCGATGTGGCGAAACAATCGGCGGATGCCGTGCTGATGGATGATCATTTTGCCACCATCGTCAAAGGGATCGAAGAGGGGAGAGCCGTTTATGAGAACATCCGCCGCTTTATCACCTATATGCTCGCCAGTAATCTCCCTGAGGCGGTACCGTATGTCCTCTTTTTTGTGTTCGGGCTCCCATTGGCACTTCCCGTTCCGCTGGTACTGGCGATCGATTTGGGGACGGACATCCTTCCGGGGATGGCGTTGGGGGCGGAATTACCCCATAAAGGGTTGATGCATCAAAAACCACGAAGCCGTAAAGATCATATTTTGACGTTGGGGGTTTATGGGAGAGCCTTCGGATTTTTAGGATTATTAAGTGCCGCGATGTCTATGGGGCTTTTTTGGTTTTATCTCACCGCACACGGCTGGAGAGGAGAAAGCCTCTCTTTGGATAATCCTCTTTATCTTGAAGCGGTCACATTGACTTTTGCCGCCATTGTCTTTGCTCAAATCGGCAACGGTCTCTCATGCCGCAGTGAAAGAGACTCTTTGTTTACCATCGGATTTTGGAGCAACCGATACTACTGGGGTGGGGTTGTTTTTGAGATTGGATTGTTAGTAGTTCTTATTTTTGTGACTCCGCTCAGCAGTGTTTTCGGTACCCATCCGTTTGACCCCATCTATTGGTGGGCCGTTGTTGCGGTGATGGTTATCATACTGGCTGCAGAAGAGATTCGTAAAGGGATTATCCGTTTTATCAGACGATAAGGGGGACAAAAACAAAGCCGGGAAGCTCATAGGAGTCGAGTGTTCCGTCTTCGTGTTTGGCGACATGCCAAATGCTGTTTTGGATAGGTATAACGAGTATACCCCCCGTTTTAAGCTGGTCAAAAAGCTTTATCGGCATCTCGGGCGCACTTGCGGAGACGAGGATACGGTCATAGAGCTCCCCTTCTCGTCCTAACGATGAGGGATCGGCGAGGGTGATTGATGCGTTGTCTATGTGCGCTTTGTGCAAGTTGGCATTTCCGTATTCAACCAAAGAGGGGATGATTTCAACCCCTTCTACGAACCCCGATTTTCCGACTGCAGTTGCCAGCAGAGCCGTTGTCCAGCCTGATCCTGAACCGATGTCCAACACTCTATTGCCAACCATCGGATTTAAAAGTTCCAGCATTATGGCAACCGTGTAGGGCTGAGATATGGTTTGTGACACTCCGATCGGCAAAGGACGATCACTGTAGGCATAGGAATGAAGCTCGTACGGGACAAAAAGGATACGGTCACATACTGTAAAGGCATGAATGAGAGAGGAGGAGTGGAGAACACCCGAATGGATCAAATGGCGGATAAGCTCTTCATTCGTCCTCATGCGATTTCTCTAAATCATACGTTTACGACGGTTCGTGCCGAAGGATTTACCCTCAAACGTTCCACCGGAATAGGTTCTCCGGTTTTTTCACACATACCGTAGGTGCCAAGAGCAATCCGATTTAGTGCGGCATTGATCTCTTCCCTCTCTGCTTCCAGTTTTTCGAGTAGGGTATGGTCGGTAGAATTTTCGATTTCTATCTCCGCCATATCTATTATTTCATCAAGTTCCCCATCCAGTCCGATACTGTTGAGTTCCACTTTGATGAGTTCGATATTTTTATCGATTTTTGCTTTTTCGGATAGGAGAATTGCTTTGAAGGCTTTGAGGTCCAGATCGTTTCGTGTACTCATAATATACCCCTTTTTACAAAAAATTAAACCTTCTAAATGATAACTCAAAAATGGTAACAAGGTATAAAAGAAACTCACCCTTACTTTTGACATCCGTTAGCCGTTTTGGATACACTAAAGAACTTTAACAGGACGGAACACAACGAATGAAACAAATGATGCAGATATACCGTGAAAACCGTGAATCGGTAGAGGGTTTTTTACTGAGTACGATCAGCGACACTCCTCATCACGATTTCGATGATGAGCAAGTGAAACAATTTTTTAAACGGCTCCCTTGTCTCACCGATATGTATCTGATGGATGAAAAAGGGGAACAGATCACCCCGACATGGCGCAGAAGCGGCCATGATATGAGTTTAAAAGGTACCGATAGAGCCTATTTCATCAACCGTATCCAGTTTGATGATAAAGGTAACTATATCTCCAACCCCTACATCTGTGCCAACAGCGGTCAGCCGAAAGTCTCGGTCGCTCGTAAATACCCGGATGGTAAAATTGCCGTATTTGATCTCGATCTTGTCGCGGTACTGGGGAAAATGCATCTGATCGAGAGTACACGCCTCATCTCCAAACTCTCCATATGGGTTTACGGTCTGCTAGGGGGAGGGTTAGTATTGCTTTCGCTCTTTTTAGGAGGATATGGATTGTTGGGATTTGCCAAAGCTCTTATGAGTTCCGGCGATGAAACGCTTCAGTATGTCTTTAAATCGATCATCGGTATTACGTTGGCGATTGCGATTTACGATTTGGCAAAAACGATCTTGGAGCAGGAGGTATTCTACCGCTCTCTAACTCTCGAAGAGGGGAGTGAATACAAAACCCTGACGAAGTTTTTGACCTCGATCATTATCGCCCTCTCCATCGAATCGTTGATGGTTGTCTTTAAAGTCGCGATCAACGATATCACTAATATGCATTTTGCTTTTTATCTGATTAGCGGAGTCGGTATTTTGATCATCTCTATGGCGGTGTTAAATTATGTCAGCCATAAAAATAAATCCCTTATTTAGAAGTGGGAAAGCAATTCTTCTACGGGACATTTGACGAGATCGGCATCAATGTTTTTTGCCAAAGCTTTTTGTCCTCGAGTAGAAAGGGCTGATGTTAACTCTTTGTGATGTTTTGCGGGAAATGCAAGGTAGCAAGAGTTTGGCTGTGCATTTGCAAGAAGAGCAGAGATATCGTCTGCGATTCGGTGAATCAAACGCTGTTCGCTTTCATGTTCACTACCGTGATCATCCCCCGCTTTGTGCCCGAATCTACCCCGATCATCACTAAGTGTTTCACCCATGCTCTGACGACCCTCAATGTAATTCAAATCGCTTTGCAGTTCCAAATGGTAGCGGTTCGTTTCGGTAATCATTCGTACTTTATAACTTTTTAGTTCTCCCATATCTGCCACAATAACTAATTTGCCGTTATGTTCCATCGGAGGCTCCTTTTTGTTGCGAAGAGTTTTAAATCATTCGAATTTATGATACTCCTATAAAGTTAAAGAAAAGATTACGGCATTGATATAGAATTACTCTATAATAGCGCCAACAAAGAATACATCTAATCAGGAGCCGTTTATGGATCAGGAGTTAGCCTATTTGAATCAGTTTTATCTTAAAGTGATCGATTTTTTAGCCAACTACAGTTTTCAGATTATCGGTGCTTTGATCATTGTTATAATCGGCTGGTTCTTTTCGAAATACGTTTTTAACGTATTGATGAAATTTTTAGAACAGCACGATTTTGATCCGACTCTCAGCAAATTTGTCGCTAACGGTGTCCGCGTATTGATTTTCGGGGCGATGCTGGTGGTCGCTATCGGTAAACTGGGGATATCGATCGCCCCCTTTATCGCCGCTGTGGGTGCGATTTTTTTAACCGCAGGATTGGCAATTCAGGGGAGTGTTGCCAACTATGCCGCCGGAATCTCATTAATCATTACCCGCCCTTTTAAAATCGGTGATACGATCTTGATCAATAAAGTATACGGGGAAGTCGAAGAGATACGCCTCGCCTATACGACGCTCCGCACGGAGGATGAAGAGCTGATTACCGTTCCGAACAAAAATATGATCGGCGAAGTGATTGTTAACTCCTTTAATTACCGTGTTGTCGAATCAAGTGTCGGCATTTCGTATGATGCCGATGCCGAAAAAGCGATTGCCCTTATTCGAGAAGCCATTGAAGGATTTGAAAGTGTCTCTACCGAGACAAAAGCGATTGTCGGGATTGAAAACTTCGGTGAGAGTGCCGTAGAGATCGGTATCCGCTATTGGGTGCCGACCCGCAACTATTTCAAGACACAATTTGAGGTCAATATGGCGATTTATAAAGCGTTGAAAAACGGGAATATTACGATACCGTATCCGCAACGTGAGATTCGAATACAACATACCAATGAGGGGTGAGAATGAGTGAGCGTTTTAATCAAGCCGCGCAGGAGTGGGACAAAGGGGATATGCGCCAAAACATCGCCCACGCGGTTTTTCAAATGATAGCGAGCCGTATTTCGTTATTAAATCATATGAATATCATGGACTTCGGCGCGGGGACGGGGCTACTCAGTTTTAAACTTGCCCCTTTGGTGAAAAGTGTCGTCGGTGTCGATCTCTCCGAAAAAATGCTCGAACAGCTGGCATTGAAAAACACCTCTACGCTTGAGGTAACCCCTCTCTATCATGATATTTTGAATGAGCCTCTGAATCAACAGTTTCACGGAATCGTCAGTTCGATGGCGATGCACCACGTCGAAGATACGGCAGAGCTTTTTAAAGCTTTTCATACTCATTTAAAGCGTGACGGTTTTATTGCCATCGCCGATCTCGAAGCGGAAGACGGAACCTTTCACACGCATGGTAACGAAGGGGTACACCATTTCGGATTTGAGAGGGAGAGACTGCGAACAACAATCGAAAATGCAGGGTTTGAGCATGTCCGTTTTCATAACGCCTACACTGTTGAAAAAGAGAACGGAACGTATCCTATTTTCCTCGTAACGGCCAGTAAAAAGGGCTAAAACCCTCATCTCGCACGCTTCTTGCATTATCATAGATACTTCACCTTTAGGAGTATCCTATGGTCAGCCGCGCAAAAATCAAAGAACTCATGAACGAGAGCGCATGTTCTCACAGCAAAGACAAAAAACCGGGAGAGGGATGCGATAAGCCCAAACCGGGACTTGCGGCGGGGGGATGCGCCTTTGACGGTGCCCAAATCTCCCTTTTCCCCTATGCCGATGCCGTACATCTCGTTCACGGTCCTCAAACGTGTTTGGGTGCGTCTTGGGAGACCCGTGAGACAAAAACGTCCTACACGGGACGTGATCATACTCAGATGGGGTTTACGACGGGGATAAATACCAATGATGTCATCTTCGGCGGGGATAAACGGCTGGACGCATCGATTGACTACATTATGGAGAACTACCGCCCCGAAGCGATTTTCGTCTATTCGACCTGTGTGACGGCATTGGTCGGCGATGATATTGATATGACCTGTAAGAAGGCGAGTGAAAAACACGCCGTTCCGATCGTCCCCGTCCATGCCGCAGGATTTGTGGGGAGTAAAAACCTCGGTTCGCGCCTCGCGGGAGAAGCGGTGTTAGAGCATCTCATCGGCACCAAAGAGCCTGAATTCACGACACCCTATGATATCAACCTGATCGGCGATTACAACGTCACGGGGGATATGTGGCAGTATCTCCCCATTTTTGAGAAGATCGGACTGCGCGTATTGAGTTCGATGAGCGGTGATGGGCGTGTCGGAGATATCCGAACCGCCCATCGTGCTAAACTCAATGTCATCGTGTGTGCCAAATCGCTCATCACCTTGACTCGTAAGATGCAAGAGCAGTACGGTATTCCGTGGATTTCGGTCTCATTTTACGGAAAACGCGATACGACGTTCGCAATCCGCGAAATCGTCGCCGCATTGGGAGATCCTGCACTGATAGAGCGTGCCGAGGCGGTGATTGCCGAGGAAGAGGCGGCGTTAGAAGAAAAAATTGCCCCCTATAAAGCCCTTTTCGCGGGTAAAAAAGCGGTGCTCAACACGGGGGGTAATAAAGCGTGGTCGATCGCCTCGGGATTGCAAGATTTGGGGATCGAAGTAGTGGCTACCAGTGTGGCTAAATCGACGCAGGATGATATCGACAAGGCACGGGAGTATTTGGGCGAAAACGGGGTTCTGATGAAAAAACCCGCTGCCGAGCAGGGGAAAATCATCGACTCTACGGGGGCGCATATCCTCCTCGCGGGGGGGCGGAGTCTCTACACCGCGATCAAGAAAAAAATCTCTTTTATCGATGTTAATCAGGAGAAAAAAACGAGCTACGGCGGATATGGCGGATTGCTCAACCTCGCGGAAGATTTGAAATACGCGTTCCGTAATCCCGTCTTTGCCAATGTCGGCAAACCGGCTCCGTGGGAGGTGGGATAATGGAATTCTCCCTTACACGATCAGAGCACAAACCGCTTCAAGTCAACCCGATCAAACACTCCCAGCCGATGGGTGCAACCCTCGCATTTTTAGGGGTTAAAGATTGTATGCCTCTCATGCACGGGGCGCAAGGGTGTGCTTCGTATACCAAGGTTTTTTTTACCCGCCATTTCAACGAACCTATCGCGATCAACAACACCTCCGTGAGCGACATCACCGCCGTGCTTGATGGTGGGGATTATTCAATTTTGATGGCGATAGAGAATATCCAAAACAAAGATAAAAATCTCAAACCCTCTATGATCGGTTTGCACACGACGGGTCTGACCGAGACCAAAGGGGATGATGTGCGGGGTGTGGGGATGCATATCGAGATTCCTTATGTATTCGTCAACACTCCCGATTATGAGGGGGGGATGGAGAGCGGATGGGCGCTCACAGTCACAGCGATGATTGAACAGCTCACCGAGGCCGCGACCGAGACAAAACCGAATAAACTTGTTTTTCTCCCCCATTTGAGTATGCAGCCTATCGAGGTGGAGAAGATCAAATCTCTCTGTGAGGATTTCGGATTTGAGACTTATGCACTCCCCGATCTCTCTACCTCACTGGACGGATATTGGGAAGCGGGGCAGGGAAAATTAGCAAACGGCGGAATCACAGTGGATCAAATCCGAGATTTAGCCACATCTTCAGTCGTAATTTCGATCGGAGCATCGATGAAAAAATCGGCACTTGCTCTGCAAAAAAAGAACCCTGCAATAGAGCATATCCATTTCGATCATCTGATGGGATTGGAGGGGTGTGACAATTTTGTTAGTGCACTGATGAAAATACGACACTCTGAGCCAAAACCGATGATTAAACGGTGGCGTTCACGGCTGCAAGATACGATGCTGGACAGCCATTTTCTTATCGGAACGTCCCATTTCGTCGTAACGGGAGAGCCTGATATGCTTGTCGGCATATGCGCACTCTTGCGCAGTGTCGGGGGAACTGTTATTGCGGCGGTATCGACGACGTTTAGCGATGCTCTTCACACGATCGAAGCGGAAAATGTTTTCGTCGGTGATTTAGAAGATGCGCGCCGTTTCTTTGATCGTGCGGATATGGTTATCAGTAATTTCCATGCAGAACGAATCTTGCATACGGTAGAGAATACTGCGCTCGTACTCCGAGGATTCCCGAACTATGAAGAGTTAGGGAACCAGCTCAAAAACGATCAGCTGTATGAAGGTAGTACGTACTTTTTGTTTGAGATAGCCAACACATTGAGAAAGGTCAAACATGAACACTAAAATCATAGTCGAAGGGGATAAAACAATGGAAAACGCGATCAAAGTTGCTTTTGCGACCAAAGATATGGAAGAGATCAATGCCCACTTCGGGGGTGCGAAAGAGTTCGTCGTTTACAACGTTTCCAAAGAGGGGTTTGAACTCTCCGAGGTGATTAAAACCGACAGCGTCGCTCCCGAAGATGACGACAAGACCGATTATCGTGTCCGTGCCCTCAAGGGTGTCAATATCATGTACAGCGAGAGTATCGGGGGAACGGCTGCGGCAAAAGTGATCCGAGCGGGAATCCATCCGATGAAGGCCAATGAGTCTACACGGATCGAAGATGTCCTCAAAAGTTTAGTGCAAATGATCAACTCTAATCCTCCGCCATGGATTAAAAATATCATGCATATGCAGACCGAGCACGATGTGCGACAAGACCGATGGGCAGAGGGAGAATAAATGGAAGCGGAAAAGAAAATGAATGCGTTCGGAGTGGAGTTGATACGTCAAATCCGTGCACTCGATCAGTTCGGTAACTGGGCAAAAACGAGTGATGAAGAGTTGTTAATGAAAAAATACGTCAAAACCAAAGAGGATCTTAAATCTATCCCTTTGATCGCTGACATTGATGAGATGCTCACCAACGATATCAAAATGATCTATAAAGCGATCGCTTTGGCATTTGAGCGACAAACGGGTGTCGTGTGCAATGTTATTATGGAGATGAGTCATGAGGGGTTCGGACGATGTGCCATCATCGCCGATCGTATCTGTATCGTCGATAAGTATTTTAAAGATGCACACCGCTTCGGGTTTAGAACATACGAAGCACTGTTTGAAGACGGTGATAAACACCTCTCTAATGCAATCGCGATTTACGAACAATACAAACCATGCAATAAACAAGGATAAGGAGTCTTAAGATGGCAAAAGTAGGAATTTTTTTCGGTAGCAGCAGCGGTGTCACACGGGGTGCGGCAGAACTATTGGCAGATGAGATCAAAGGTGCTGAACTCATCGATATGGAAGAAGATTTTGACGGGATCGATCAGTTTGAGGATTACGATGTATTGATCCTCGGTTCGTCTACGTGGGGGCAGGGTGATCCACAGCGTGACTGGGTTGATCCCCTCTATGAACTGGATAACGAACGTCCCGATTTGAGTGGTAAAAAAGTGGCATTTTTCGGTGCGGGCGATCAAAAGACTCACGGCGAACACTTTTTGAGCGCCTTGGGAAAAATGCACGATCTGTTTGTCTCTCTCGGATCTGAAGCACACGGATTTATTCCGACCAGCGGATACGACTATGAATTTTCACTGGCGGAACGTGAGGGAAAATTCTGCGGTCTCGGGATCGATGATGTCAACCAAAAAGATTTGACCGAAGAACGTGTCCAAACATGGGCAAGCCAACTCAAAAGTGAGATGGGATTATAAGGAGATTATTATGGGAACGTTAGCTGAATTTGAACAAATAAGCGATACGGAAGATTTCTTTGATTTTTTTGATCTTGAATATGATGAACGTTTGGTTCAAGTCAAACGGTTCCATATGATGAAAAAATTTGGTGAGTTGGTAGAAAAAGCCAAGGGGCACGATTTTGGAAATGACGAGAAACTGCTCGAGTATTACCGATTTGCCCTGATCACTGTCTATAAAAATTTTGAAAATGGCTACAGTCCCTCAGCGGCAGATGTTTGGGAAATGTTTGATAAACCGAGTGCCTGCGGTACCTGTTCCACATCGAGCAGCTGTAGTACTATAGAGGAGGTGAGTAATGGAGTCCACGCCTGTACCACAAACCACAGTATCAGTTTCTGAAGAAGATATGCCGATTAATGATGAGGCACGTCGAACCAATCTTTATAAAATGTCGACAAAAGACGAAATCCTCTCTTTGTATCGGGTCGGTCAGCGGGTACGTCTCATAAAAGCGATCCGCAATGATGGAACCTATCCTCATGCTGGGGTCGGTGAGACGCTCGTCGAAGCGGGAGCCGAAGGGTATGTGAGAGCCATCGGCGATTTTTTGCAGACGATACGGGTGTACGAAGTGAACTTTATCGAAGAGGGATTGGTTTTCGGATGCCGCGAAGCGGAACTGGAGAGTGCCCTCGAAGATGACGGATACGACGAAGTCGCCGAAGAGCTTCGATGGATCAAAGAACACCGTGCCCAAAGAGCCGCTGAAAAAGCGGCGCAATCTCAAGAAGAGGGGGAGTAATATCAACATCTTCTGAGATTTTTGCATACCGTATCAAGCGGAATTGGTGCCCTCGCGGCTAAATAATCGTAATCAACAAAGGAGTTGGGATGACAACACGTGTAGAAATTATGAATGACTTTTTGGCGATCAACGTCATACCGGGCAAAACGATTCAAGATATCGTTGAAGCTTCAGGAAGTGCGTTGCCGTTCGGATGCCGTGACGGTGAGTGCGGTACTTGTGTCGTAATGATCGAATCCGGTATGGAGTATATGAGCCCTACAACGGATAAAGAGAAAGCGGTACTTAAAACGCTTAACGAAAGTAATCCAAAAGCCCGTCTTGCTTGTCAAATGAAAGTCGTTGCACCAAACGGATTGGTTCGCATCAAATACTAAGTTTAAACTTCCGTTCATGGTTCGACTCGCTCACCACGAACGGAAACTGCCTCTTTTTTAATCATATAACTGCTTAAAAAAAGCCTATACTTTTCATAAGAACAAAATATGCATTTGATTGCGTAAATGTGTATTTTTTTAGGCGGATTATTATGCAAACCTCACTCTCTTATAAACAAAAGCAACTGCCAAGACTCTCGATGCAGACGTGGCTACCGCTCTTGCAATGTTCCCTAAACGATCTCGAAAAACATTTGCAGGTTATTACGAATGAAAACCCATGTTTAGAGGTTAAATCGGGATTCGAAGAGTCCAACGCCGTAGCCGGAGGGACTGCGGCCTACGGCGCATTTCAGAATTATGTTTCAAACTCTTCGAGCGAGCAAATCGAATGGCTTAGTATCTCATCAACGTCGTTGTATGAAAAACTCGATGAGCAGATCGTAGCCCCGCTGTTTCCGACACCGATTTCCCAAAAAATTGCACGCCAGATCGTCTATTACATCAATGATGAGGGGTATTTTGACGGCTCTATCGAAGAGGTGGCACGACAGTGCGATACCGATACCTATACAGTCGAGCGGGTACGTCAGCGGTTTGCCCATTTGGAGCCTTCGGGTGTAGGAGCGGTCGATTACAAAGAGTCTTTTTTATTTCAGCTCAGCGATTATGATTTGGATGATGAACTCAGTATTTTGCTCGGAGCGATGATTTTACAGTTTGACAAGATGGAAAAATTTATCAAACACCCGAGACTGCATGATGCCAAAGCGGTATTACAGCATCTTCGCAATCCTCCCGCATTGGAGTATATGGAGCCGGAAGCGCAGATCACTCCCGATCTTTTTGTCGAGTTTTCGGGATCGGAACTGAACATTCGGATCAATCATGCCTTTTATCCCGATTTACAGGTCAATATGATCGATAAATACGATAATTTTGCGAAACAAAAATTCAAAGAGGCTCGCGAACTGGTCAAGCTCCTCGATCTTCGCAAAGCGACTCTCTATAACGTAGCCTTGGTGCTCCTTGAAAAGCAATACGCTTTTTTTATGGGGGGAGAGTTGAAGCCTTTGCGTCTTCAAGATGTCGCCGATGAGCTGGGATTCAACGAATCGACGATCTCCCGTGCGATTGCCGATAAATACATCCAAACGGAACGGGGATTGTACGCGTTCAAAGATTTTTTCTCCAACTCGATCGGCGAGGTATCGACCTCTGAGATCAAACATTTTCTCAAACGGCTTGTCTCCAGCGAGAACAAAGATGATCCGTTCAGCGACAAAACCCTTCACGAGATGATCGAAGAGCGTTTCGGGGTGAAGATGGTACGCCGTGTCATCGCCAAATACCGTCAGGAACTCGATATCCCCTCGTATAAAGAGCGATTGTTTTTGTACAAACTCGAATTACTCTAATTCTATGTCAATCTGACAGGTAATAGAGGTTTTCTCTAAAATCACTCTATTATCTCTGTTATGATTATCCATTTAGATTTAGATTGCTTTTTTGCTTCGTGCGAGCGGGTTCGTAACCCCTCTTTAAACGGTAAATGTGTCGCCGTCGGGGGGCGGGGTGATCCGTTTATTTTTGACAAAAAACCCTCCCGCGATAAAAAATTGATGACCCTTAATTCCGGAGCGTTTGTCCCCTCCTTGTTTCACGCCGACCATGACAGCCGTAACTATTTTAAAGACGGGGATACGATACGGGGGATTATTACGACGGCAAGCTATGAGGCGCGTGCTTACGGGATCAAAACGGCTATGAGCGTCCATGAAGCCCTCCGCCTTTGTCCCCATTTGATTGTCCTCCCTCCCAACCATCTCCTTTATCATACGATGAGTCATGAACTGATGGAGTACCTCTCTACCGTAATCCCCGCAATGGAGCAGTACAGCATTGACGAGATGTTCGGCGATCTGGGCGGATGGATCGATGACGCCGATACCTATGAGTTTATTCGAGACCTTCGAAACCGGATTACCATGGAGTTCAAGCTTCCCGTCTCTATCGGTGCGAGCAGTTCCAAATGGATCGCCAAACTTGCCACCTCTGCGGCCAAACCCTACGGTGTTCGGGTCGTTCGTCGAAATGAGATCGAATCGTTCGTCCGAGATATCCCCATAGGCGATTTCCCCGGTGTCGGAAAAGCGTTCTCTCTCAAAATGGAGCGCTATGCCATCAAAACGATCGGAGATGCATGGAAATCGGATACATTGATACAATCGTGGGGAAATCAGGGAAGGGATCTTTACGCACGCCTCAGAGGCGAGGACAACGAGCCGATTCAGCCCAGCCGTTCCCGCAAAGGGATAGGGATATCGCGCTCGATGGATCACCCTATCCAAGAGAGGAGTGAACTGTATCGGCGTATCCATATTTTGGTGCGTCATTGGAGCCATACGATTATGAAGCTGGGGGTGAATCCCACCACCTACTCTTTTTCCTTGGGGTATGAGAATTGGGGAAGTTCCAAAAAACAATACACCCTCTATCGTCTGTTCAACGAAACGTTTTTACACGCTTTTGCCGTGGAAAAGTTTAAAGAGTTGGATATCCATCCCCATATCCGTGTCCGCTATATCGCGATGAGTGCGACCAAGTTTACCCATCATGATCCGAAAAGTTTTGATCTGCTTGAAATCCAAAACGATACCAAAATGCGCAGCCTTACCGATGCGGTGACGAAGATGAGGGATAAATACGGGATGGATATCGTGCGCGGCGGCGGAGAACTGTAAAGGTATCGGTTATGTACCGTAGATAAAGTAATGTTCGCTTGTTTGATGCTTCGCATGATACATTGCTTGGTCGGCACATTTGAGCAGTGTTGAATCATCTTTGCCGTGTCCGGGATAAAAAGCAATTCCGATACTGATGGAGGGGATGATAGTACACTCCTCAAGGATAAGAGGCTGTTTTGTTTTGTCAATAAGGGTTTTGGCAACGCTGATCGCTTCTTCATTGTGCTGGATGGATTCAAAAATAATGGTAAATTCATCTCCCCCCAAACGAGAGACAAAGTCATCTGCGCGTATATTTGCCTGTAACCGTTCCGCTACGGCCTTCAAGAGCATATCTCCGCATTCATGCCCGTAGGTATCGTTGACCTCTTTGAATTGATTAAGATCGATAAAAAAGAGGGCAAATGTCTTATTTCTTCGCTCAGACCGAGAGAGTGTCTGAGTGAGCATTTGGTTGAAAAAGAGGCGGTTTGGTAAGCCCGTTAAAACATCATGATGAGAATCGATGAGCAGTTGTTCTTCATATGCTTTTTGGATTGAAATGTCACTCAGCAGGGCCACATACCGTATCAGCTTTCCATGTTCGTCATGAACTGCTGAAATGCTTTGTAATGAGGGGTAAATTTCTCCATTTTTTCGTTTATTCCATATTTCACCGCGCCATTTTCCGGTCGTATTTACCTCACTAAACATCTCTTCATAAAATTTAGAGTCGTGTTTTCCCGATTTGAAAATTCTGGGATTTTTACCCATGACTTCTTCAAAGCTAAACCCTGTTACACTGCTAAAGGCTTCATTAACTTTGATGATATTTCTGGAAGCATCCGTTATAAAAATCACTTCGGAGGTATTGTGAAATACCGCATCGGACAATAGAAGCTCCGCTTCTCTGATTTTATACTCTTGAATATTGTCGACACTCAGCCAGATATAGGATAATCCTTTCATCGAAATAAGCTTACCCGCAACTTTCACAGCAATACGTTCGTGATGTGCATTGATAAAGAGACTCTCATACGGAGTGAGGCAGCCTGTTTTTTTAAGGGTATTGATATATTTATTTTCTTGATCACGGAGCTCGTCTGCGATCAGATTAAAATAATTGAGATGGTTCGCTTCGTCGTCCATCAAACCGATAATGTCCAAAAAGCTGCTATTGGCATCGACAATTTCCCCCTCAAAGGTACACAAAGCCAATCCGGTAGATGAATTCTCAATCAGAATACGGTTAAAGCGGCGTGAATCTTCGATGTTTTGTACTAAAGGATGGAGAAAATACCAAAAGACGACACTGCCGACCAAGGCTAACAAAATCGTTAATTCTAATGCATATTGCGCTGCTTCGATATAGGGAGCGCGTATTTCAACGAGATCTATTTTTGCGACTAACCCCCAACCGAGATCTTGTATCGGCACATACGCGGCCAGAACGGTTGCTCCCCTATAATCATAGGTGATGTCAACCCCTTTTTGCCCTTTGAGAGCGCGCCGCATCGGCTCGCCAAGGTGAGAGTTCCATAGCACGGGAAGAGATTTGTCCATTTTATAATGGCGCTGTTGGATCAAAAACTGAATTTGATCGCCTTCACGCTTTCCTAGGGTAAACTCTCCTGTTTTTCCAAATCCGGCATATCCGTAATGGGCTTGGGATACTTTTTGAATAATATTCTCGGCGACCTTTTTTTTCATTTCGCTAGAGAGGTTTTTGTGAAGAAGAAATTCTTGTTCTGCCACCACATGAATCATAACCGCTTGAGTCGAGACAAGCTCTTTCAAGCGATCTTTTTGACGATTAAATCCGAGATTATATAAGAGAATAATGGTGAACATTACGACAATGATCATATTCAAGGTTAGCAGAGCAATGAGATAATAAGGGGTTTGTTGTATACGTTTGCTAGCAAAGTAATCGCTAAACAAATTTTTTAACGTTTTCATACTGTTAGCCCTTTCTCCCTTGTAGTGAATTCATATTCAATATTTCACCGATTATATCAGAAAAGAATCAGAAAATAATCTCACTCTCTTGTTTATTTGTTTTGGCGGGATAAGTGGTTATAAATTCCGGTTCCGACAATAAGCAACGTCACCCCGATGATCAGATAAAAAGCATTAATCAGTTTACCGTAATCATCGAGTACAATTTTAAATACCGCCATCAAGGACTCAATCGAGAGGGCAATAATGATGGAGGTTAAAAATTTACTGAGCGTTTTGTTTTGGAGATCATTACCGTAATTAAACGTTTTGAAAAGCACCTCATTTTCAATAAGTGTCTTGGCCAAATCGTAGATGGCAAGCCCGATCGTAATAGAAATAATCGAGGTAAAAATCTCATGCATCACTGCATCTCCCGAATAGGGAGAGATGAGCATATGATAAAAAATATAGGCACCGTAAAAGATTAAATAGATAGAGACTAACCCCAGTAATAATCCGCCGGCACCCATTACAAATCGGTTGATCTGCTCATAGGCACTGTTATGTTCGATAAGACGAAGCTCTTCGAGGAGCTTTAGCATATCGAAATCGGCAACAAGATAGTGATTGTTTTCCCGTTTGACGGCGGTAAGGGTAGGGAGCCCCGTCACATGATGGAGATAGGGGTTACTGATATGGATTGCCTCTTCTGCAAAACTGACCCATTTGAAATAAAAAGATTTATCGGTTCCGTTACGATCGTCATCGATGTAATTTCTCCCAAAACTGGGAGTGTATTGGATAAATGAATCGTTGACGCTGTAGAGTACTTCGGCTGCCTTTTCGGATTCGAAAAAACGGCGCATATCTTTGGCATCGTTAGAGATAGGATGAAAACTTTCCATCGTTGTGCGGAGATAATATTGAACACTGTTTTTGTGTTCGGTGTAGATACTGATGATCCGTTTCATGAAAACTCTCCTTATCTGAATTTTCAATTTAAGTTTTAGCACTCAATGGATTAAGAGCGGGAGAGAATTTAAAGGTAGGAAGGATTTTTAAGGATATAGGGCTAAGGTGAATGTTTCGTTTCTGTAACCATTAGGTTTTACACTTCTGCACTTTTTATGAAGGTTCATTCATGGTCTCCATCCGACTCATCTCCCGTCTCACCATACGCCAAAAAATTACGTTTATTGTGGCGACGACACAACTTTTTGCCATCATCGCCATCTCCATCGGCGTCCTGGGAATGTTTTTTTCAAACGCCTCTTTGGAGCGGATTAATGATCAAAGCCTCCATCCTCTCGATCAGCTTAGAGTGAGCAAACATGCTATGATCAATGTGATTCAAGCGAAAGCACAATTGATATCTGAAGGGCAGGGGGACTACGAGAACGATCTAAAAGCGATCAAAGAGGCACATAAACAGTTTAATACCCAATGGAGTGCGTATTTAAAATCCCCGAAAACAGAGAAAGAACAGCAACACCTCGAAGAGGCGCAAATGCAAGTTGCACGGGCTGATCGCTCTATGAGCGCGCTTGAGCTCGCAATCACGAATCGTGATATTATGGAGATTCATGACTTGGTTCAAAGCGATTTCCCTTTTAGTTTTGCACCTTTGGGGGATCTTTTTGATTCTCTCATCACGCTTCAGCTCGAAAATACACAGATTCTTTACAATCAGGCACAAACGCAGTTCAATCAAACCCTCCTTTTGATAGCGGTTATTTTTCCGATTGGTATGATCGTGATCTTTATTGTCCTCCGACTCATTACCCGTGAGCTGATTCAAAAAATCACCCTTCTTTCCCACATCATCCACCATCTGCGTTCGGGAAATCTCCAAGAGCGAATCCAAGTCGAGGGAAAAGATGAACTCTCAACCGCAGCCTATGAAATGAACGGTTCGATGGAAGAACTGCAAAAAATCCTCGCCAATATCAAATCGACATCGTTTGAAAGTATCGCTACCGCCCAAGAGCTTAACACGGTAGCCAATACCATTCGTCAACGCCTCGAAACCAGTACGACTGATATGGCACTCACCCATGAACAACTCGTCCAACTACAATCGATTGTACATGCATCAACCTCTTCGGCGCATGATACTACCTGTAAAATTGATGAAGCCAACACCAATCTGCACGAGGCTAACACTCAGATTTCAAAAATGAACAACGACATACAAACGGTTGCCCAAATTCAACAAAGCCTCTCTTCCGAACTGCAAGAGCTATCTTCACAAGCACAGCAAGTCAAAGGTATCTTAAATATTATCGGAGACATCGCCGACCAAACGAATCTTTTAGCACTGAATGCCGCTATCGAAGCGGCACGGGCAGGTGAACACGGACGAGGGTTTGCCGTGGTCGCGGATGAAGTTCGTAAATTAGCGGAGCGAACACAAGAGAGCCTATCGCAGATCAACAGCACGATCAGTACCATCGTTGATGCCATCATCACCACCAGCGATAAAATGGACAAATCAACCGGTTCGGTGCTGCGTGTTTCAAATGATTCGAATTCCGTCCAACGGATTATCAACAACTCATCCTCTCTTATTTCGATTGCCGCAGATAGTGTCCATAAATCAAATGATAATCTGAAAAATCTAACAGGAGGGATGAGTTTGATATCGGATAAAATCGATACGCTCAATACGATAGCATCGTCCAATACCGACAGTATTCAGGAGATTACGGACGTGGCATTTCGCCTCGATCAAAGTACGGCAGAGATTAATCAAAAGTTAGAAAAGTTTCGTACATAGAGTATGTTATTTGTAAATACTTAGAATTTTTAGCTTACTAAGTATTTGTTTTGATTTTTTTGAAGAAGTTTAATTTCATTAAAAGTTATATCTGGTTTATAATCACATACTTGAACGCTTGGATTATGAACCATCACTTCAGTGCCTTTTCTTTTTTCTTGTGCAGTATATGATAGCCCAAATGGTTTTGGATGATATTCACTATATATTTCATAAATTTCAGGTGTATCATCATATGTCAAAATCCAAGGTTGCGTGATATTTATAATGCTTTCATAGAGTCTACAGTGATCTTCATGTTTGAAAAAGTTTTGATATAATCCTTTGCCTTTAACATAATAAGGTGGATCGATATTTACTAAGCATTTGCTATTAAGTGTTGGTAATATTTCATTAATAAAATCAACAGCATCTAGATTAGTCAACGTGACATTATCTTTTTTGGAAGCAATATATTGAATTTGTTCAATTAGTCTTTTTTTATTAAAACGGCAATCTATTTTATAGTTACCTTCTTGCTTCAATCCTCCGATTGCTCCACCCTTAATAATTCCCGATCTATTAGTACGATTTAAAAAAAATGTAGAAAAACCAAGCTCTAGTAATGTGGCATCTGAAGAATATTGAATTGCTTTTTGTTTATGCCATTCTTCTATAGTAACGGGGGTTATTTCTATTAAGTCACACAAACTATCAGTTGATTTTAAAACACTATGCCAAAAAGCATAAATAGAAGGATTTAAATCATTGATATAAATGTTTGTTACATGCCCCTCTAATAAAAGATACCATGCTATTGCGGCTCCTCCTGCAAAAGGTTCAATATATGTTCCGCCTACAAGAGAATTTATTTTTAACGTTTCAAGTACATAAGCAGTTAATTTAGATTTCCCACCTGGGTATCTTAATGGCGAGTAGGACATTTTTAAACTTCTTTCAAATCAATAATTTCTTTTAGAAGTGGTGATAGAAAATCCCAAAATCCATTTAAAAAATGTTTACCAGTATGATGCGTTTCAACTCCATGTATATAGACATTTAGGGTATCTAAGCAATAATCATTATTCGTATTTAGCAATTTTTCTACAACTTTATATGCTGGTGTTTTTGAAGCAAGTTTATTTTGTTTAATATATTCTAATCTTTGTTTCAATGTAATATCTTGAAAAGGTTTGTTATTATAACGGGAACATACTTCTTCTTTACAATTTTCTACATTTATATATTCATTGATGGACAAGTCTAAAAAAACTCTTAAAGAAATAGCAGCACAATTTCTGTACTTTACAATAGGAAGTACTTTTAATTCACGAAATAATGCATCTAATTTATAATTCGATGTATTTAACTGATAATTTTCATAAATCATTTGATTTCTATCTGGATTTTTATTTATAGGTCGTTTGGAAGGGGGTTCTACTGTATTACTTTCCGTTCTAGATTCATTTATATTAGGGTGTTCCGTATCCATTGATTCACTAGTAACCTCTTCATTTTCTTGTTCAAACGAAACTTGAGGTAATTGTTCAATCAAGATATCCAAATTACTTGTGATAGTTCTTGTATTGATTTGTATCTGTACATCTAAATCATCTCTATGTATTACATGTTTAAGCCAAATTGCATATGCAAATAGAAAACTTTTTCTATTTGAAATAATTCTAAATTTATCATCTTCAAACTCAAATCCCCATTTTTCACGAACTTGAGGATTCATAAACCAACGTTCTAAAATTGTCATAGGAATACGATGAGATTTCACTTTTTCTTGTTCTAGAGAATCCAACTCCTTCATTACAACAGGGTCTAATGCTAAATCGCGAATTGTAAGAATACGTAATGTATATTCCAACTGACCTTTATTTAGGCCGGTTATGGACATAACTTTTTCTATATTTCCTTCATATTTATCATAAAGTTCAGCAATCCAGCGTTGTTGTTGAAGACGTGACCATGGACGTTGTAGAGAACTTAATGCATGTCTTTGATTGATATACCATTCGCATTCTTCAAATGATGGTGCAACACAAACTTTAATTTTTTCAATACTATCACGATCAAGTAATTCAGCTTTTTTACGAATAAATGATCGAATAGATTTAGGTGCTTTTTGTGGATTTCTCAATAGTTTTAAAGCTAAAATTCTTCGATTCCCTTCAGCTACATAATATTTATCATTTTCTTCATTCTGCCAAATTACAACAGGATCTGCTGGAATATAACCTTGGGATGATATTGAATCAACTAATTTTAAAAAGGAGTCTTTTTCACCATTGTCACTAAGTAAGTCAGATGTATATTCAATGATATTAAGATGTTTTTCATCTGGATCTAAACGAGGATTGTCTGGCCACAATCTTAGTAGGTCTACAGATCTCAATACTTTTTTTTCTAACCAACTATAATGACTCATACAACCCTCATTTTTGATATACTATTTTAAAACATTATGTGATATTTAATGTTTATTTTTTATTAAAATTAAATTTTTTTCTAAAATAAAGTCTTTTAGGTGTGGAAATAGTAGGGAAATATATTTTCTATGTTAACTTTAAGCGGTTATATTAGAGATAATAAAATCAGATTGTTCAAAAAATAAATCATGAAAATATTATTTAATTGATTAAAATTCAGAATATATCGTAGAAGTATGAGTTAAAAATAAAGAATTTTATTTGTTGAGAAAGCAGAATTTGTAGCTATGACCTTCGTCTTATAAGTAGTTTGAAACGTTATCTATAAAAGTGGTGTTTTTGACTTAAAAGCCCATCAACATAAAATAGTAGTAGATTAAAAATAGTTTAAAAGGTATAATAGTACAAATAGACAAAAGGAGTTAAGATGAACATTTCAGCAACTCAACTTAAACAACAATCCCATCTGCTTGATCATGTGAAAGAAGAAGATATTGTTATCACCAAACGTGAGAAGCCTTTTGCCGTCGTAATCGATATCGAAAGATATAAAACTCTTATCAAAGAAGCCGAAGCGGGAAAAATCGAGCATAAGCTCGCTGCATTGTCAGGGCTTGGTTCATTCTCATTGGGTGGGAAAGATTTTAGTGATTTAAAATCAGAGATGGGCAATGGCTAAGTATTTTTTAGATGCCAATATTATCCTCGATCTGATCGATAGTGATCGTGGCAATATCACACTAACGCGTGAATTCATCAAAGAATCCATTATTAGTGGTAATGAATTATGTACCAGTTGCGATATTTTTACAACGGTTTATTACGTCGCGTCCAAAAAACTATCCTCTAAAAATATTATCGCCGAACTTGAAAAGTTATTGACCTTTATCGATGTGATTGCTATCGATATCGATACTATCAAAGAAGCGATGGGTTTAATGGGTGATAAAGATGATTTTGAAGATATGCTTCAATACGTTTGCGCTCTTCGTAGTCGTAGCGATCTGATTGTAACAAATGATAAAAACTTTTATCGTGGTGAGATTGAATTGCGTTTTTTAAAATAGGGGAAGATTTAAAGGGGGTTGGTTGCGGAAGCAGGATTTGAACCTACGACCTTCGGGTTATGAGCCCGACGAGCTACCGGACTGCTCTATTCCGCGGTATAAAAAGTATTAAGTTTCTATTGTCTAAATTTATAGGGTAGAAGTGTAAGTCTAGATTGGTTGCGGAAGCAGGATTTGAACCTACGACCTTCGGGTTATGAGCCCGACGAGCTACCGGACTGCTCTATTCCGCGGTATGTAAATGGGTGGATGGGGAGGAGGGATTCGAACCCCCGAATGACTGGACCAAAACCAGTTGCCTTACCGCTTGGCGACACCCCAATGTTCTCGTTAAGAGGCCGAAATTATAGACACTTTTCGAGAATTTGTCAAGTGTTTCGCAAACAACGCGCTTAAAAAATATCATTTTTTTGATTGTGATAGTTTTTTAACCCTTTTACCCTATAATTCCTTACTATATTAATAACAAAAGAGTTTTGAATGTCAGCAGTGCAACGGGTATTGGATGCGATCGAAGAGTTTAAAAAAGGGCGAATGGTCATCATGGTGGATGATGAGGATCGCGAAAACGAGGGTGATCTTGTTTATGCGTCAGTTTTTTCGACACCGGATCATGTCAATTTTATGGCAACTCATGCCAAAGGGCTGATTTGTGTCGCCATCAATCCTAGCATCGCTAAACGTCTCAGCCTTGAGCCGATGGTGAAATCGAATACCTCTATGCACGAGACGGCGTTTACGATCTCAGTGGACGCTACGGCGGCAACTACGGGTATTTCAACTCACGAACGTGACATGACGATCAAAATTTTGGCTAATCCGCTCTCTCATCCAACGGAATTGGTGGCACCCGGTCATATTTTCCCACTGATTGCGAAAGAGGGGGGAACACTGGTTCGTATCGGACATACGGAGGGATCAGTGGATCTATGTCGTTTGTCGGGATTGGCAGAATCGGCGGTCATCTGTGAGATTATGAAAGAAGACGGAACAATGGCACGCCGTGATGATTTGGATCTGTTTGCCGCCAAGCATGATCTCAAAACAGTCTATATCTCCGATATCGTCGAGTTTCGTTTGGCGAATGAAACATTGGTAAAAGCAGTATCCGAAGAGGAGATTGAGTTTTTCGGTGTCCACGTCAAAAAATATGAGTTTGCAGACCATCAGGATAACCGTCATACGGCAGTCGTTTTCTACAAAGCGGGAGAGACGGCAAACGTCAAAGTCCACAATGTCGTCCCTGACATCGATCTGCTTTTAAACCAAAGCAAATATACCCATTTGGTCGATTCGATTCAGTATCTTAAACACAATAGCGGTGTATTGCTTTTCATCAACAAACCGCACCATCAGCAGGTCAATATGAAAGAGTACGGGATCGGTGCTCAAATATTGAAATCGTTAGGTGTAAAACATATGCGTCTGATTGCAGAAACAAAAGTTTCTGATTTTGCGGGACTTGGCGGATTTGGACTCGATGTTGTGGAGACGATAAATCCCACTGAGGGGATTTAATCTTCTCTTACCATCCCACGGATGATTTAGAGGTTACTTTGCGGATCTCTTTTTCATCAGCCCATACTACTTCTCCGCTTTGCGGATCGACTAACTCCATCGAAATATTGTAATAGACGTCTTGAACATCCCCTGAAGCTTTTTTAATGGATCGGACATTTCCGGTAATAATATAATCGGCATCAGTCATAGCAGAGAGTTTGGTTTTGGTCGTTGCGGTTGTGGTGAGAGTACGCTCATCGTTTACCTCGTCTAAATTCGCTTTATCCGCCAAGAAACGAACCTGTCCCGATTTGAGAAGTTTGATCCGAATTTTGTCGGTAATCGCTTTGGTATCGATATGTTCATAGGTAAGATTATTGATAGTGCGCAGACGCACTTTCGGTGTTTGATGCGTTTTAGAAATATAACGGCTCTCAAGCAGTGATTGGGTCATCGTTTCTGCCGTGGATTGCAAATCGGTTGAACCGAAATCGGCATTCAGTGTCTCGACCGCTTTGGCATCTCCGTATTTGACATTGGAATCGTATCCAATCATACCCGCACCCCCTTTAGGGCTGCATCCGCTAAGGGCAATAAGTGCCGCAGTGGCGATTGAGAGAGAGGTAAACGTAATAGTTTTCATGAGATTTTTCCTTATTTATTGGGTACGGATACGATGATTTTATAGGTTGAAACATTCGGGATCCCTGATGTTTCGACGATTTGAACTTTTTGATTTTTATGGATGGTGATCGGTTTCCATGCGGTAGATTCGATAAGGATACCGTTCATATCGTACCATTCGATTTGGTAGACGAACCCTTCGACTTCATCAAAATCATCGTTTTCAAGCTCGGCAACGACTTTGAGCAAAGAACCCTCTTGGATACTTTTATGCATAACGATATCGACCCGTTTTTCGCCGATAATCGTAATATTTTTAGAAGCACATCCGCTGAATACTATCCCTGTTAACAAGGCTAGAGAGAGTGAAAAAAAGGCAGTTTTAGTAGGTGACATGATGAATCCTTATGTTGTCCGAAGTTAAATAGTTGACCAGTATAACGGCACCTTTCTTATCGTTCGGGAGTTGTATTGACTCTTTATATTCATTCAGCATGATATCGAGAGTATCTCCTTTTTTGACTTTAAATTTGGAAATAAAGCCTGAATTGGGGAGGAGTTCCCAATTACGGAAATCCTGATCGGCGTAGGAACTTCCAAAATCCATAGTAATCGAAGCGATTAGTCCGCCGAGATCGCCGAATTTATCGCTGATTTGTTTGGCCGCCACCGCTTTGGTTGTTGCCCGAACGACCCCTTTTGCCAGATCGGAGGGGAGTTCGTCTTTAAGTGTTTTATAGGCCATTAGATCCGATCTTAAAAGTCTCGGCGGATTGAGGCGGAGGGTAGCGGTTGAGAGAGCAACGGAGTTGAGATCGTTGATCGGCAAAGAGTACGAAGGTAAATCAAGGCTGGTATATTCGGCCGCATGAAAAATAGGAAAACGGATCTTTTCGATTTTTAGCGAGGGGGCTTCACCCGATAAAATAATAACAGTAACCTCCATCGAGGGTGTTTTTGGATTGATTTTAGAGGAAGCAAATGCTTTGGAAACATTCGGATTGAGGGCTACTGCCCGTTTTAAGCTAATGGCGGACGCATCACCCGAAGCAGCTGAGTGACCCGCGATATCCACAATAATGCTGCTGAGAGTATAGGAAAAAGGGTCTTGGTAATTATTCGCCATCATGCGAACGTCAGGGTCTTCGAGCATTATCCCCATTGAGTATCCCGAAGGGATTGAGGTGACATCACTCCCCTGACGTTGTGCTTTTGCCTTTTCATCTGCCGCATCTTTTATTTTTTCTTCGCTCTCTCTGAGCCAAAATTCTTGACGCATCTCCATACGGCGCATCTCTACTGCTGCTCCTTCGAAATCCCCGAGCATCGCATAATTGAGAGCATTAAGGGTATGCATGAGGGAACGTTCATATCCTTTGGCGTAATAGGTCTCAGACCCTTTTGAGAGGAGTGAGGAACCTATAAAAGAGCCGACATTACGAATACTGACTTTAGCGCGATTTTCATATTCGTCTAAAATTGCATAACTCTTTTCAAATGAGGCTATAGAGGTATTAAAGTCACCGTTAGCTTGCTGAAGGCGTGCGAGATTGAGCCAATGCCACATTTCATCGTCGTTAGAGGTATCGGCACTCAGAGATGAAAGGGTGAGGGGGAAAAGGGCGGGGGATAATCCGCTTCGCACTTGATTCGAAGTGAGAGATGCAGCAGAAAGTTGAGTCAATAAAAAAGAGAGCAACAGTGAAATTTTTAAAAATTTACTCATTTGAAAAGGTCAATTTTTCATCGCCTTAATAAACGATTCGTAGATATTTTCAAGCTGCAGGTCTTGTTCTAAAATCTCGGTGTTGTCTTGAACCATATAGTGCTCCAAAACGGCAACACGACGGAGAAGGTACTCGAACATCTCTTTGTTGATGTCGGGGAGTTTGTTATGGCTGAAAGGGTCTTTGTCTCGCCCTTTTTGGATGACGTGTGCGGGGATACCGATAGCGGTGCTGTTATCGGGGACTTCGCGGACGACAACAGAATTGGCACCGATTTTGGAGTTGATTCCGATCGTGATATTTCCGAGAACTTTTGCTCCGGCTCCGATTACAACACCGCTTTTGATGGTAGGGTGGCGTTTACCCGGAGTGAGGCTGACTCCGCCGAGGGTGACCCCCTGATAGATAAGGACATCATCTTCGATAATCGTTGTTTGCCCGATAACGACACCGAAGCCATGGTCGATAAAAACACGTCGACCGATCGTAGCACCCGGATGGATATCAATATTGGTAAAAAGTTGATTGATCCCCATTAGAATACGGGCAATTGCACGGAAGCCGCTACGGTAGAGGCGGTTGGAGATACGGTACCAAAAGATGGCCCATACACCCGGATAGTTAAAAAAAAGTTCGATTCGAGAACTGATTGCGGGATCATTTTTATAAACATTCGAAAAATCTTCGGCAATTTCAGAAAAAAGTCCCAAATTCAATCCTTATCGTGTCGTTCGGAGGTACCCGTTTTGGTACAAGTACATTTCGAGTTTTTGAAGTGTATCACTTTTTTCTTCTTCTGTCCTAAAATCACTGGATGCGAGTTTATTTTTAAGGTTTGTGAGAAGTTTAGAAGCGTCATACCCTATGTCTTCTAGAATATTGAGAACATTATCCGACTCGGTGAAATTTTCGATTTCATACCCTGTATCACTAATAAGAATCGTACATTCGCTCGGATGGGTGAAAAGGTTGTGGTTCATCCCCAAGGTTTCTTGATACGCACCGACGTTGAAGAAAGCGAGGAAATACTCCTCTTCATCGAGATCGATATCATGAAGGTACAACGGAGTTTCGGGCTTAAATCGGATCTCTCCGTCACTGTCACAAGTAATATCCCACAGGCTCGCCGCACGGATAGCGGGGATATCGAGACGATCGAGCGGCATAATCGGAAACTGCTGCTGCAATCCCCAATAATCGGGGATACTTTGGAAGATTGAGGTGTTGATCAAATAGCGCTCTTGAAGCTTCACCTGTAAGCGCTCGATCTCCGGCATCGGATTATCCTGAGAGAGGTAGAGTGATTTTTTGATGATCTGGTGTACCAAAATCTCTGCATTGGAGCGGTCTTGGAGGTCAATGTGTCCAAGGTTAAACAAGGTGAGCAAAGACTCCATGTGATCGAGCGCATCATGCATATACTCGATGCATGTACGCGGAGAGAGGAGGGAATTAAGTTCCCGCAACTCTTCGATCAACGGCGGATTGTGCTCTTTGAGTTTGAGTGATTTGGCTTGGTAATCGTGGCTGAAAAGCTCCAAAACGGGGGCGATCAAAACGGAGTGCGATGCGACGATAAAGCGTCCCGATTCTGTGAAGATATCGGGGTGGGTTACCCCTTTGGCATTCATAATTTCACGGAGCAAAAAGACGACACTGTTGGAAAACTCTTCGAGGGTATAGTTACGCATCCGAGTCGAGGTGTGTTGGGAATACTCTACTGCAAGTCCTCCCCCGATATTGATTGCTTGGAGGTTGTCGGCACCCATTTTTTTGAGTTCGGCATAGATATTTCCCGCTTCGCGCAAGACACGCTTCAAAGGGGCAATATCTTGCATCTGGCTTCCAATATGAAAATGGATCATACTGAAATGTTCGAGCATGTTGTTCTCTTGGAGCATCAACATCGCTTCGATAAGCTCCGTGGAAGTGAGACCGAATTTAGCGCTCATACCGCTGCTCTTTGCCCAAATACCGCTCCCCTCAGACTGTAAGCGGACACGGATACCGATGTTAGGGACTTTCAAACCGCACGATTGGGCGACGTCGATAATCCATTCGAGTTCACCTAAGCCTTCGATCGTGATCGTGATGTTATGACCCATTTGCGCCGCCATAAAGCCCAGCGTTACCATCTCTTCGTCTTTGAAGCCGTTAACGGTGATCGGCGCACCTATAGCGGTTTTGGCCATCGCGAGGGCAAGTTCCGCTTTGGAACCCGCTTCTAAACCGTAGCTGTATTTTTCACCGAGTTCGACGATAGCATCGACCGCTTCAGGAAACTGGTTTACTTTGAGAGGGAAAACGGCGTGAAATTTACCGGTATAATCGTTCTCGAAAATAGCGCGTCGAAAGTTAGAGTACAAAGCATCGATTTGTTTGCTGATCAGGTGGGGAAAACGCAAGATAAGCGGTCCGCGAAGGTTGGTTTTACGTACCTTTTGGGTGATTTCAAGCAATGAGGGGGAACTTTTATAGTTGACTTTGATCTTCCCTTGATCAATCATAAAGTTGTTTTCACCCCAAATATCTATTCCGTATGTTTTCACATCATCTCCCTTATACAAAAAAATCATTTAGAGGGATAAGAGATTCGGTTTTTTCGACTAAATCTTTCACCCAGATAGTGTTTTGAACCAGCTCGTTTTCTCCGATTACGGCGCAATAGCGGGCATTGATGCGATCAGCTCCCTTAAGGTGCGCTTTGAGTGAACGTGCCTCGTATTCGACGACCGCTTTATCGCTTCGACGTATTTTTTCGGCGCATAAAAGTATCGGTGCGATGGCTTCGGAATCCATGGCTCCCAAATAATACCCCTCGCGTACGGATTCGGGCATCACGATAAGTTCCATCAATCGTTCGATCCCGAGAGCAAATCCCACAGCAGGGGTCGGTTTTCCGTCTAAAAATTCGATAAGACGATCATACCGTCCGCCGCCGGCGATGGCACTTTGGCTCCCGATATTATCGCTGACGAACTCAAATGCCGTTTTAGAGTAGTAATCCAATCCCCGTACAAGGTTGGTGTCAATCTCATACGCGATAGCGTGCTGATCCAAAATCGTTTTTAACGTATCAAAATCGCTCTGGCAGCCGTCACAGAGGTTGTTGATTAATTTCGGTGCATTTGCATAAAGGCTTTGGCATGCTTCGTTTTTACAGTCCAACACACGGATAGGATTGGTGAGCTTGCGGCGTTCACAGTCGCCGCAGATCGCATCACCGCAGCTCTCGACAAAACTGACGAGCTTTTCACGATACTCTGGCATACAATTTTGATCACCGAGGGAGTTGAGTTTGAGGCGATACCCGATACCGAGCGCTTTGAGGATATCGGCAACCATCATAATCATCAATGCGTCTTCGTAGACGGAATCGACGCCGAAACTCTCGACACCGAACTGATGAAACTCTCTCAAACGCCCTTTTTGAGGACGTTCGTAGCGAAACATCGCTCCGTGGTAATAAAAGCGGTGGATTCCCCCCTTTTTGTCGAGCTTGTGCTGTACAAATGCTCGGACGACACCGGCTGTCCCCTCTGGGCGCAGACAGACGTCGTTCTCCCCTTTGTCGATAAACTGATACATCTCTTTGCCGACGATATCGCTGGATTCTCCGACCGAGCGTTTGAACAGTGCCGTCTCTTCGAGCAGAGGAGTTTCGATGTAGTGAAACCCGTATCGCTTGGCAATAGTGGAAGCTGTGGCTAGAAAATATTCAAAACGTTCATAATCATCCGAGAGGATGTCGTTCATTCCGCGCAAAGATTGGATCATAAGGCTCCTTTGATAAAGGTGGTAATTTCGTTTGTAATGGTATCGATAGATTGTGTCGCATCGATTACGACGGTTTGGATTCCCAGTGCATAGGCCGAAGCGATGAGGGCATCTTGGATACTGAGGAGATACTCCATGCCGCGTGATTCGATCACATCGTGCTCTTTTTGGCTCAATCTATAGCTGAGCTCTTCAGGTGTCAATTTTAGAATAAACACCACCTCGGGAAGTGTTCCATTGGTGGCAAGACGGTTCAGCGATACGAGTGTCGATTCATCGCAGAGGTTTTGGACACTGGCATACGCCATTCCCGATACGGCGGATCGGTCACTGATAATGAGCTTATTCATATTGGGTAATATTATTTCTTCCGTATGTTCGGCACGATCGGCCAAAAAGAGCAAAATTTCAGCCATTTTACTTTTTAAATTACCGAATAAAACCATGTTTCGGATTTCGACACCTGCGGGAGTGCCACCCGGTTCTTTGGTAATCAGTGCTTCGGGAAAAAGGGAACGAAGCGCTTCGATCTGGGTGCTTTTTCCGGCAGTGTCTATCCCTTCTATCGCAACGTACATGATTTCATACTCCCGATAACATTTTGAACCGGCTCAGGAAGCAAATGGACCGTTTTACCGTTGAATTTTAGCAAATTTCGGACGATGGAGGAGCTAATAAAGGCGTGTTTGAGTTTCGGCATCAGATAGACCGTTTCGATATTTGGATCAAGTGAGTTGTTCAGATACCCCAGCTGAAGTTCGAATTCAAAATCGCTGACAGCTCTTAAACCGCGAATAAGAACGGTAGCTCCGAGGGTGTGAGCGAGCTCGACCGTGAGGTTATCAAATCCGACGACCTGTACCCGTTCAAGGTCTCTAACTGCCAATTTAACCATATCAACCCGCTCTTGCAACGTGAACATCGGTTTTTTATCCTGAGAATCGGCAACGGCGATGATCACTTCGTCGAAGAGTTTGATAGCACGCTCTATAATGTCAAAATGACCGTTGGTAATGGGGTCAAAAGTTCCCGGATAGAGGGCTATTTTATGCATCAGGATTCCATCGTTTATAAAGATTATTCTCGATTCCGAGAAGATCGAACCATTTGCCGATCATAAAGTTTTCCATTGACTCCAAATCTTCCTGATCCCCGTAATAGGCAAGTACGGGAGGAGCGATGATAACTCCTAGCATGGAAAGTTTGTGCATATTCTCCAATGCGATCGGAGAGAATGGGATCTCACGCGGTGCGAGTACGAGGGTACGACGCTCTTTGATCATCACCGCAGCGGCACGGGTGATCAGGTTATCCGCGATACCGCACGCTATTTTTGCTAAGGTATTCATGCTGCAAGGGGTGATAATCATGGCATCTGCACCGTAGGATCCGGATGCGACGGAGGCCCATATCTCGTTATTTTGGTGGAGTGTCAGGTTCTCTTCTTTTTCCAGCACGATTTTGGCATGTTCGGAAAGGATGAGATGCTTTTGAACGTCATCGGGAAGGGCGCGTACTAATTTTAGTCCTAAATTGGCACCGCTGGCACCGCTGATACCGACGACGATTTTCATTGCAATTCCACCCGTTTATCTCCGATCACTTTTGCTTTGGCACGTTTGCCGTCGCTTTTTTGGATTGTAATAATATCATAGAGTAGCCCCTCTTGCGTCGCACGTGCCCCAAACTCCACGATTACCCCTTCATTTTTTATCTCGACAATCACTTTTTCATTTTTCAAAACGAGCGGAATCGTTTCGATATTACGGAGCGTTATGGGACTGGATGGTTTAAGATTGGATCGAAAACGAGAGGGGTGATCGGGAAGAGCCGTGAGCGGTTTGTCCTTGAAAGATGTAAACGGTATGGGCTTTAGGAGGGTATTAAAACCGCTGATGCGCTCTTTTCTGGAGACTTTTTGGGTTGTATGAAGGACTCCGATCCTAGCTTGGACGGAGTAATCAAGGTAATGGCGTATCCCTTGTTCATCGAAATAATAAAAGGTTCCGCTGCTGTTTTGATAAAATCGATCATCAAAAATCCCTTTTACATCTTTTCGTAACGAGGAGAGGTGTCCTCGTGAACTGATGGTGATAGTATTGATGTCAATAGTAGGGTATTGTTCTTGGAACATCTCCCAAAGCTGGTACTTGAGAGGAGTGAAATCGACCGGACTCCGTTTGGTGAAATTGACGTACCGAGTTTTAGCGATGTCGATGGCTACCCCATTGAGCTCAAAGGTTTTGGCAATAATCTGGGCATTGAGACGATAGTGGGTTTTATCGGAGGGGATTTGGAGAATTTCAAATTTTTTGGGAAGATCGGGAAAGAGATCGTTGGAATAAATAATAGGTGTATCGTACTCATAGGTTTCGGCCAATTCATACGAGTACAGATTGACGAAAAGCAAAAGAAGGAGAATGAGGATATTCATTAGAGAATTGTAACATAACGAGATTTGTTTTTCATTAGTTTTACGTTATCCTAACCCATCTCAAAGATTAGCAATGCGGGTACAATGGTTTTAAATAAAAAAGATTTTTTTAGAGATGTGGATAGTGCGGATAAAGAGCGGATACATTCAGAACAAGTAGCCATTGCGTTCAAACAAGCATTTGCTTCCCTATTCCCCCTCTTTTTCGGTGCTTCGGTTGTTTTATTTTTATTTTACAAGACCCCTTTGTCTTTCGCGGTCATCCTTTGGTTTAGTGTTGTTATGGTGACATTGTTTTGGCGTTTTTGGCTATTGCGCGAGTACCGCCTTCATTCTCAAGATCACGACACCAAAACGTGGGAAAGACGCTTTAAGTACGTTATGTATACCTCTGCCTCACTTTGGGGGAGTTCAGCTTTCTTTTTGTTTCAAACCTCCGATCAGCTGCATCAGTTTTTCTTAATCTTTTTGCTGACGGGGATTGCCTCGGTTGCCTCAGGTACATTGGCATCAGTGCTTGCTATGGCACTGATCTTTTTACTCCTACTTTTATTTCCGATTCTCATGGTGATGTTTTTTCAGGGCGGATTTGAATTTCAGATGATGGGAGTGTTGGTTGGAGCATTTTTTTTCCTTCTAGCGAGTGCTTCCAAGCGGATTCATACGAACATTATGAATGCCTTAAAATCAAAAATTCTCCACCAAAAAGCCTTGGAAGCATTAGAACTCTCTGAAGAGCATTTTGAGATGATCTTTAAAGAGGCGCCAACCGGTATTTTTTATTACGATCTCAATCTGATTGTTATCAATTCAAATCTTGAGATGATGAAAATACTTCAAATCAATGAAGAACAAATGATTGGATTGGATCTGAAAAAACTTCCTGATACGTGTTTGCATGAAGCGATAACGTCTGCTATTAAAGGGGAAAAAGGGTACTACGAAGGGGCCTATACTTCTATGGTTATGAAACTAAATCTGTGGATTACGTTTCGAACATCCCCAATGTACAATGCACAGCGGGAGATTATAGGGGGAGTCGCTATTGTTACCGATATTACGGAGCGTATACATGCCGAAGAGAAGATAAAACATCAGGCCTATTATGATGCATTGACGAATATCCCCAATCGTATATTAATGAGGGATCGGTTGGAACAGTCTCTTGCACATTACCGTCGTCATGGAGATTTGGTTGCCGTTATGTTCTTAGATCTGGATCACTTTAAAAGTGTCAACGATTCGTTAGGCCATTATGTCGGCGATTTGTTATTGATCGAGACGGCGAGACGGTTGAGCGGTATTTGTCGAGAGGGGGACACGGTAGCCCGTTTGGGAGGGGATGAGTTTGTTATTTTGCTCAATGATCTGGGAAGGGATCCTCTTATCGCTGTTACACGGGCTGAAACGGTGGCTGAAAAGATACATGATGTTTTTTCTGACCCATTTGATATAGGACAATCTGAGTCGATTTGTTCCAGTTCGAGTATAGGGATAGCTTTGGTTTTTTCTGAGGTGCAAAGTGCCGATGATTTACTCAAGTTCGCCGATACCGCAATGTATCAAGCAAAAAAAGAGGGGAGAAATACAACCCGTTTTTATCAAGATCAAATGGATCAATGGATTAAAAAGCGGCTCTTTTTGGAAAATGCACTCCGTTCTGCGATCAAGAATGGTGAGTTGGAACTTTACTATCAGCCTGTTATCGAAATCGCGACTAAAAAGATTGTCGGTGCTGAGGCACTGTTGCGCTGGAACCATCCGGAGTTAGGACTTGTAATGCCCGATGAGATGATCGATATCGCCGAAGAGAGCGGTTTGATTGTCTCTATCGGTGAATGGGTGCTGCGTGAAGCATGTACACAGTTTGTCCATTGGCGTTCTAAAAATTTGAGCCAAGTTCATATTGATCGTATCGCCATCAATGTGAGCGCCGTACAGTTTCGTCAAAACGATTTTGTGGATAAAGTGATACGGATTGTAGCCGAGAGCGGGATTGTCCCCTCGATGCTGGAATTGGAACTAACCGAATCGACCGTTATTGACAAAATCGATACGGTAATTGATAAAATGAACCGTTTACGGCACGCTGGTATCAACATCTCTATGGACGATTTCGGTACGGGGTATTCGTCGTTGGCCTATTTGAAGCGACTCCCCTTTAGCACCCTTAAAATCGATCGGAGCTTTGTGCGGGACATTATGAGCGATGCCGATGATGCGGCATTGGTGGAAACGATCCTCTCGATGGCATCTATTTTCAAATTTGATGTGATTGCGGAGGGTGTTGAGACGATTGAGCAGTTCAGATTTCTCGAAAATCACGGATGCCAGTATTTTCAAGGGTATCTGTGCAGCAAACCGGTTCAAGTATTGCAGTTTGAGGAACTGCTCACCCATGATGTTCAGAACTGTTCGGTATAAGGGTAACCTCTTCGATTTTATTCTCCCATAATTTCATGCGCTCTTTGTATGGCTTTGTCGATATGATCGACGATATTCTCGCGGCCTATTTTTTCATCAATATGTGAAGAGGTAATAAAGCGATGAACTTGGGGATTTACCCCTGATAAGATCAGTTGTGTATTGTACACAGAGAGTCTCTCCTGCACTATTTCAAGTGCGTGAAGACCCGCTGCATCAATGAGAGGAACATAGCGCATCCGCAAGATAAAGATGCGCGGAGGGTGTTCGAAGAGCATAAGGGTATCAACGAGTTTCTCAGCGACTCCAAAAAAGAGGGGCCCTTGGATTTCATACACTTCGACACCGTGAGGAATGATTTTATTGGAGGTCGAATCGGGATCGTTCTCTTCTGACTCTACGGCACGGATTTGGGTCGTTTTCATCATCTGGTCGATAAAGAGGATGGAGGCGAGAGCAATTCCCGCTTGGATTGCGAAGTTCAGATCAACCAATACCGTCAGTAAAAAGGTCAAAATGAGGACAATACGGTCGGTTCTCGGTGCTTTCATAATCTCTCGAACGTGTTTAATCTCCGACATATTCCACGCTACGACGATCAGTATGGCCGCCAAAGCGGCAAGGGGGACTTTGATAATCAGCGGTGAGAGGAGGAGCATAAAAAGAAAGAGCCACGCGGCATGCATCATCCCTGCAACGGGGGTTCTGGCACCCGCTTTGATATTGGTAGCAGTTCGGGCGATAGCACCTGTAGCGGGAAGCCCTCCGAATATCCCTGAGGCGATATTGGCAACCCCTTGACCTAAGAGTTCGGCATTCGATTTATGACGCGTTCCGGTCATCCCATCGGCAACAACAGCCGAGAGGAGTGATTCGATAGCGGCGAGGGTAGCAATGGTAATCGCATCGGGGAGGAGAAGACGGAGTTTTTCGAAGGTGATTTCAGGCCATACGGGGCTTGGAAGCATCGAGGGGATAGCGCCGAAACGGCTCTCTATCGTTTCGATAGGGAGGTTAAATGTCCATACGGCAAGGGCGCTGAGGGTAACGACAATAATCGGCCCAGGGATACGGGGAATATGCCGTTTGGCTAACACGATAATCCCTATGGAACTTAATGCAACGAGTACGGCCGAAAAATTGGTCTCATGCAGATGGGCAACATAGACGCTGAGCTTGTCGATAAAATCGGGGGGAACAGTGGTGATGGAGAGACCGAAAAAATCTCGTATTTGTGAAAAAGCGATGAGCAGCGCGATCCCCGAGGTAAATCCGACGATAACGGGGTAGGGGATAAATTTAATGAGTTCTCCCGTCCGTAAAAACGCCATGATCATTAAAATGACCCCCGCCATAATCGTGGCGAGTACCAGCCCCTCATAACCGTGTTTCATTGCAACCATAGCAACCGTGACGATGAATGCGGCTGTCGGCCCTCCGATCTGATAACGGCTTCCGCCGTGTGCTGAGATCAAAAATCCGGCAACGATAGCGGTAAAGAGTCCACGCTCGGGCGGAAGGTTCGAGGCGATAGCGATGGCCATAGCCAGAGGAAGGGCAACAATGGCTACGGCAAGACCTGCAATGGCATCAGCAAAAAAGTCGGAGCGGGAGTAACCTTGGCGACGAAAAAGTGAGATAAGTTTCGGCTCTAGAGAGTCATGAATCGAGCGCAACATAGGCGAACTGTCCTTGGGGAAAATAATGGGCATAGTGTAGCACTTTTTTTTCACCAAAGAGGAAGAGGTTTTTACTTTTTAGAGTATTCCACCCATTTGTACCCTTCATCCAAAAGAAAAATAGCGATCAGTGCAATAGCGACATAGCCGAATATTTCTCCGCTTGGAGGGACGACATGAAACCACTCCGGCAAAAGATAGAGGGCGATGGTTTGCAGTACTATACCGAGCGATATTCCACCCCATAGCCAAGGGTTGATACTGAGGCTTCGGCGAATGTTTTTCAAAAAGGGTTCTGACTCTTTTTGGGCTAAGATGGCGGTGATCCATTGGGCGGCAACGACGGTGGTAAAGGTAGCGCTGAGGATAACCTCATACGGGTAGTTATGGGTGTGAAGAGTGATGAATAATCCCAGGGTGACGCTGGCGGTGACGAGGGCAAACCATCCCAGTCGAAACAGCATCGCTCTATCAAAGAACTGTTTTCCCGAAGCTCTTAGAGGACGTTTCATCACATCTCCCTCTTCATCACACATTGCAAAGGTTTTATCACACATACCGTCGGTGACGATATTGACCCACAATATTTGGGTCGGATGAAGGGGGAGGGGTAACGCCATTAAAATAGCCATACTGATGAGGATGATCTCTCCTAGCGAGGTGGAGAGGAGATAAAAGAGAACTTTGCGGAGATTATCGGTGATGACACGCCCTTGGCGGATTGCATCGACGATGACTCCCAGATTGTTATCGACGAGTACCATTTTCGACGATGCTTTTGCTGCTTCGCTTCCATTCCCCATGGCGATTCCTAAATCGGCCGCTTTGAGGGCGGGGACATCGTTCACCCCATCTCCCGTGACGGCAACGATTTCCCCTTGTTTTTGGAGAAGCTGGACGATTCGGTATTTGTGCTCCGGCATGGCACGGGCTATTACCCCCGTCTGTTCCAAACGCTTCGTTAGATCCTCATCGCTGAGGGTGTCGATTTCCGCTCCGGTGAGAATCTTTTGTCCGGTATGGTTCAACCCCACTTCAGAGGCGATCACTTCGGCGGTGATAGGGTTGTCTCCGGTAATCATGATGAGGCGGATTCCGGCACGTTTGGCTAATTTTATCGCCTCAGCGGCATCCGCTTTGGGACGGTCGGCGAACGCGATGAGCCCAACGATACGTGTCGGTGCATGAACGGGATCTTCCCAATGGTGATCGCTCACACCGAAGGCTAAAACACGTAACCCCATCGATGCCATACTATCGTGCGATTTTTGCAGTTCTTCGAGTTGCTCAGGGGTGTTTTGGGCGAGGGGAATGAGGGCTTCGTAGGCCCCTTTAAGATAGAGTTTTTCTTCTGAGTCGATACGGTTGATGGTCCCCATCATCCTCGTGATGGGATCAAATGGGTGGTAATAGATCCTTTCAAATTGTTCTCGCAAGATGAGATAATCGTCTCCCAACCATTGGGCGAGGGCGACATCAATACCGTCCCCTTTGTCATCATACGAGTCGTTACAGAGTGCCGCACAGCGAAGAAGCTCTTCTTTATCGAGTATCATTGTCTTTTTGACGGAGAGAATCCCCTCGGTAATGGTTCCCGTTTTATCGGTGGCGATAACGGTGGCACTTCCGAGCGATTCGACGGAGGGGAGATGGCGCACTAGAATTTTGTGCTGGCTGAGACGATAGGCACCGATCGCTAAAATGAGGGTGATAACGATCGGAAGCCCCTCAGGGACGGCGGAAACGAGTTGAGCGAGGAGAAAGGAGATCATCTCATCGACACTGCGTCCTTGGGCAATTGCAAAGGCACCGAGTATGAGGAGAATGAGGACGATAGCGATCAGAAGTTGTTTTGAAAAATGGCGCATTGAACGGGTCAATGGGGATTCGGGAGAGATTTTTTGTGCCGCTTCCGCTATTTTTGCCATTTCAGTCCATTCGGCGGTGGCGCATATGAGAGCGGTTGTTTTCCCGCGTAAAATTGAGGTTCCCGAATAGAGTGAGTTGAGACGTTCATACATAGGGGCTTCTGAGCTGACATCCGAATCGGCTGATTTATCACAGGGGAGCGATTCTCCGGTGAGTACCGCTTCATCCACCTGCAGAGCGTGCGATTCTATCAAGCGTGCATCGGCAGGGACGAGATCCCCTTCGCCGAGTAAGATGATATCACCGGGGACGAGTTGGTGAGAGGGGAGGAGCGTCTCAATCCCGCTGCGCAATACCCGTACATGATTTTCGGTGAGTCGCTGAAGTGCACGAATAGAGGTTTCGGCTTTAAGCTCCTGATAAAATCCCAGCAGGGCATTGATGATGAGGATAGCGAGGATGATAATACCGTCTTTGGTGTGATCCATAGCGAAGCTGATAATCCCCGCAACAATGAGGATGAGGACGATGGGGCTGGCAAATTGAGAAATTAACATTGAGAGTTTGGAACGCTCTTCTACCATCAGGGAGTTGGAGCCGAATCGTTTGTAGCGATTTTCCGCTTCGTTGGCGTCAAGCCCAACACTAGAACTCTCTAACTCCACTAAGAGAGAATCTATTGACTTTGACCAAGGTAAATCGGGGATATTCATAGGTGCCCCTTCGAAAAAGTGAGTTAGATAGTATAGTAACTAATGGCAAACAAATTGTCTACGAGAGAGAAATAAAATTCCGCAGAGGAGTAATGCCATACTTCCGGCAATCAAAAAAGGTGTTGTACTTCCAAAATGATCCCAAAGCCAACCGGCAATGATGAGCGATGCGAGGGTGGCAAAGCCGACGGCACTAAAGTAAATCCCGTAAGCGGTTGCTTTAAGCTCTAGAGGTGCGGTGTCAGAGATGATAGCTTTAGCAAGTGAATTAAATCCGCCGGCAAAAAAACCGTAAATCGCAAATCCTGTCCACCCCCCCCATACGGTTCCCGAGGCCATACATAAAGCGCCTAGACCGAATGCAAGATAGACAAAAGAGAGGAGAGCCGGTTTTCCGTAGCGATCTGCAAGGCGGCCGATCGGGATGGCAAAAAATGCCTGAGTCAGATTATAGAGGGCATAGGCGAGGGGGATCATAAAGAGGGAGAGGCCGTTGTCTCCGGCTTTGAGTATCATAAACGAGTAGTTCATGGCAAAGAGGCTGAAAAGACTCTGGAAAGCTACCAGCCAATAAAAAGAGCTAGGGAGCGCTTCGGGACGAAAACGGCGTATCGGTGATGGTTCAAACGGTTTATCGACCACGACAAAGATGAGAATAGACATAGCAATAACACCGGGAATGAGGCTCAGAGCAAATACGGTGCGGAACGTCTCTTCGCTCTCTCCCATCGCCCATAAGAGTGCAAAAGTAGCCAAAGAACCCGCCAGTGCCCCCGCTCCGTCCATCATTTTATGAAAACCGAAGACAAAGCCGCTGGATTCTTTAGGGGTAGAAGCGCTGATAAGAGCGTCTCGCGGTGCAACCCGTATCCCTTTCGCTAGACGATCTCCGATACGAATCGTTGCGACCATCGTGGCACTTTGTGCAAAAAAAGCAAGCGGTTTGATGAGGTTGGATATACCATATCCGAAAACAACAATCCCTTTCCGACGTCCTAAACGATCCGAATAAAAACCTGAAAGGGCGATGAGGAGGGCAACGGAGAGCTCTGCTACCCCCTCGATCAGACCGATCTGTGTTTTGGTCGCATGGAGAAATCGCTCTAAAAAAATCGGAAGGAGGGGGAGGATCATTTCGGTTGAGAAATCGGTAAAAAAGCTATTAGCTCCCAGTGCAACAATATTTTTGTTTAAGGGTGGAGTTTTCATTAATCTCTCGTACTCTAAATTTGAAAAGATCTATTTTACCCCTTGTTTAGGTCGATTTAGCTAAAATTTCCTCACTCTATACCTGCAACTTTTTTTGCTTTCAAGGAACTAAATGCTATTACTATCCCCAAAACAAGAGTGGTTCGGCAACATTCGCGGCGATATTCTCGCCGGAATCGTGGTTGCCCTCGCTCTTATCCCTGAAGCGATCGCTTTTTCGATCATTGCGGGGGTTGATCCCAAAGTGGGTCTTTATGCCTCATTTTGTATCGCAACGGTTATCGCATTCGTCGGTGGTCGTGCAGGTATGATCTCTGCCGCGACAGGAGCAATGGCACTGCTCATGGTGACGCTCGTAAAAGAGCACGGCCTACAATACCTGATGGCGGCAACATTGCTTACGGGGGTATTGCAAATTCTTGCAGGATATTTGAAACTCGGCGTTTTGATGAGTTTTGTCTCCCGTACCGTCGTGATCGGATTTGTGAACGCGTTGGCAATTTTGATCTTTACGGCGCAACTCCCCGAACTCACCAATGTCACGTGGCATGTTTATGCCCTAACGGCGGCAGGGCTTGGAATCATTTATCTCTTCCCCTATATCCCAAAGCTAGGTAGATTGATCCCCTCACCGCTCGTGACCATTGTCGTCTTAACCGCTGTAACGGTAGTGATGGGGATCGATGTTCGTACGGTCGGTGATATGGGTGCACTCCCCGATACCTTGCCGATCTTTTTATGGCCGGATGTTCCGATGAATTTTGAGACACTCTCTATCATTTTCCCTTATTCGGCTGCTTTGGCGGCAGTGGGGTTGTTAGAATCGTTTATGACGGCAACGATCGTCGATGATATGACCGATACCGACAGTGATAAAAACCGTGAAGCTAAAGGGCAGGGGATTGCGAATATTGCCAGCGGATGTATGGGGGGGATGGCAGGATGTGCAATGATTGGACAGTCGGTCATCAATATCAAATCAGGGGGACGGGGGCGACTCTCGACGTTGATTGCAGGAGTTCTGTTGCTCATTATGGTTGTCTTTATGTCGGATTTGATCAAAATTATTCCGATGGCGGCACTTGTTGCGGTGATGATTATGGTCTCCATCGGCACGTTTAACTGGGATTCGATCAAAGGGTTGAAAACCTTGCCTCTTTCGACCAATGTTGTGATGCTCTCAACCGTATTTGTCGTTGTCGGAACCCATAATCTCGCCCTCGGTGTCTTTACGGGGGTACTTCTTGCATCGTTATTTTTTGCCAATAAAATCAGCCATTTTATGTATTGGGATAAATCATTCGAAGAGACAAGCAGTACCCGTGTCTATAAATTCATCGGGCAGATTTTCTTTAACTCAGCAGATCGTTTCGCCGATGCGTTTGATTACAAAGAGGATGTCAAAAATGTCATTATTGATGTTACCCGTGCGCACTTTTGGGATATTACGGCTGTCTATGCTCTCGATAAAGCGGTGATAAAACTGCGAAATATGGGCAAAGAGGTGGAGGTAATTGGACAGAATGAAGCAACCCGTACTATCATCGACCGTTTCGGTGTTCACGATAAACCCTCAGAAATTGACAAAGTGATGGGCGGACATTAATAACATTCTTATATTTGCGTTACAATAAGCTAAAAAAATTAAGGGCAGAGATAGCATGTTAACGATTATCGTAACCACATTGCTATTATCTCTCCTTATCAATATTTTTGTCCGAAAAATTCATCTCCCTACGATCATCGGGTACATTCTTACCGGTACCTCTATAGCCTATATTTTTAATCTTCATCATGCCGTCAGTAATCACGATCTTCAAGCGATCGCCGAGTTTGGGGTTGTCTTTTTGATGTTCACCATCGGACTTGAGTTCTCGCTGGCGCACTTGAAACGGATGAAACATGAGGTATTTGTAACGGGGACATTGCAGATTCTTCTCACCTCCACGATCGTGTATCTGGTTGCTCATTACGGCTTGAAACTCGATCAAAACTCATCCTTTATTATCTCACTTGTCATTGCCCTCTCCTCGACTGCTATCGTCCTCAAACTTTTAAACGAAAGCGGTGAGATAAATCGCCGACATGGGCAGCGATCGCTGGGAATTTTGATTATGCAGGACATTGCGGTCATCCCGATTTTGTTGATCATCGGATTTATGAGCAGCAGCGCGCATGATATCACTTCGGCCTTGCAGGATATGTTGATCAGTGCCGTGATTTTGTTGGCATTCTTATGGGTATTCGGAAAGCATATATTAGAGCCTTTTTTAACCCAAATCCTAAAAACAAACTCTGATGAACTTTTTGTCGGGAGCGTTCTGTTTTTGGCTATCGGGGCATCGTATTTAGCCCATATCCTTGGTTTTTCCTATTCTCTGGGTGCGTTTATCGCGGGTATGCTCATCGCCGAAACCAAATACAAACACCAAGCAGAAGCCGATCTGATCCCTTTTCGGGATTTATTGCTCGGAATCTTTTTTATTACCGTAGGGATGCAGATAGATTTTTTCCTCCTTATCGCTCAATGGCATATCATCGTATTGCTTTTGATCGGCGTTATGGTGTTAAAATTCATCATCATTTTCGCTCTTGTACGACTCAATGAAAGTAAAAGAGTGAGTCTTAAAACAGCCCTCAGCCTTATACAGATAGGGGAATTTTCACTGGCGATTTTAGAGCTGGCGCGTTCAAACGATCTGATTGCCCAGCCCTACAGCCAAGTGTTGATTGCTACTATTGTTTTATCGATGATTATGACCCCTCTCATTTTGAAACATTTAACGCCACTAACCGATATGTTTATCAAAAAAGAGGATGAAAATATTGCCAATGAGTTCTTTTCGGATGAGTTAAAAGATCACACGATTATTTTAGGGTTTGGAGAGTTTGGACGCAATGTTGCTAGCGCACTCAAAGAAAAAGGGGAGTTTTATCTCGCGATCGAAAACAACATTAACACCTTTCACGAGATCCAGAAGATGGGTGAGCCCGCTATTTTCGGCAATGCACTCAAAAAAGAGGTGTTAAAAAAAGCCAATATCACGTTTGCAAAATACGTTATCATCGCCATTGATAATCCCGCGAAACTCTATCACGTATGCCAGACTATAGAGCAGTTTGTCGATAACTCTAAAATTATTGTAAAAGTACACACGCAACACGAGAAAAATATCATTGCCGAGCTCGGTATTACGAATATCATCATCGAAAATCAGGTGATGAGTCAGCAGGTATCTCAGCTTATTATTGAGAAATAAGTAATTGACCTAATGTACAAAAGCTCCGCGTCCGGCATACACAGCCGAGCTTCCGAGCTCCTCTTCTATCCGCATGAGCTGATTGTATTTTTCGACCCTCTCTCCCCGTGCAGGCGCTCCCGTTTTGAGATGTTTCGTCCCTAATCCTACCGTCAAATCGGCGATAAAACTATCGACAGTCTCTCCGCTGCGGTGTGAGACCATCGCACCCCAGTTTGCTTTGTATGCCATAGAAATGGCCTCCGTTGTCTCAGAGAGGGTACCGATCTGATTGAGCTTGATCAGTACGCCGTTTGCAACGTTGAGCTCTATTCCCCGTGCAATAAACTTTGGATTGGTAACGAAAAGATCATCACCGACAAGCTCGATCTTCTCTCCGAGTGTAGCGTTTAAGAGTTTCCACCCCTCCCAATCGTTTTCAGCCAAACCGTCTTCGAGGACGACTATCGGGTATTTTTCCACCCACTGGGCATAGAGTTCCACCATTTCAGCGGAGGTGAGTTTTCTCTTTTCGCTTCGTAGATTGTAGAGTCCCTCTTCGTAAAATTCGCTGGACGCCGGATCGAGGGCTATCATAATGTCCTCTTTCGGGCGATACCCTGCGGCTATAATAGCTTTGAGTATTGTCTCTACCGCCTCTTCGTTCGATTTAAGTGAGGGAGCGAATCCTCCCTCGTCTCCGACATTGACCGAATGCCCGCTCTCTTTTAGCACTTTTTTGAGTGCATGATAGGTTTCGGCACCCATTCGTAACGCTTCTTTGAAGCTTGAAGCACCGACGGGGACGATCATAAACTCTTGAAAGTCGGGACCTTGCCAGTTGGCATGAACACCGCCGTTGAGGACATTAAACATCGGAACGGGCATAGTGTAGGTATCTGCTCCGCCAAGATAGCGAAAGAGCGAAATCCCCATAGAATTAGCGGCGGCGCGCGCTACGGCGAGAGAGACACCGAGTATGGCATTGGCTCCGAGTCTGGTTTTATACTCCGTCCCATCCAGCGCAATCATTGCCGAATCGATCCCTTTTTGATCGAACGGGTTCATACCGATCACCGCCTGAGCGATTTCACCGTTGACGTTTGCTACTGCGTTCATAACCCCTTTGCCGCCGTAGCGTTTGGAAGTCTCATCTCTGAGTTCACAGGCTTCATTTTCACCTGTAGAAGCACCGGAGGGGACGGCAGCTCTGGCTTTTGTACCATCACTGAGTTGGATATCTACTTCGACCGTAGGATTGCCTCTCGAATCCAAAATTTCTCTTGCCAAAACGGAGGTGATTGTTACATTCATAGTGCCTGCCTTTTTTAGATATGTTTTTCGCATAACACTAGTCTAGTCTTTTAGTTATAAAATAATCATAAAAGAGTACTAAGGGTAGATTCCCTATTTTTTCGACGTCTCCTCGATAAACTCTTTCGCTTCATCCCCGCGTAAATATCCGGCTAACCCTAGCAGTCCATCATTAAGATAGCGGCTTTTATACCCTTTGAGCGTCAAATAAATTCGTGCCATCTCCGCACGGTCGTAATGGGGACAGACGGTGACGATGGTTTTATTCTTGTCGAGTTCGTTTAGACGATCAGGGAGTTCGTTCAGGGGGATTTTTTTCATAAACGGAAAACTCCACACCGCCTGCTCCTCACGGAAGCGAATATCGACGAATTCGACTTCACCCATTTTGTAAAGTTCGACCGCTTCGAGGCTTTTGATCTTCATCTCTGTCCGCTCGTTGTAATCGAAACGTTTGAGATAACTCTCAAAACTCTCTGCCGATACGATGGAAGCCAATAGTAGAGAAAAAATGATTGTTTTCATAGGTACTCCTAGATTTTATGCTTCGCCAAAAAACGTTTGAGTCCATCGGTCGTAAATCCGCCGATGTGACGATCGATTTCACGCCCTTGGGCGTCATACACGATCTGTGTCGGGATCATCTGGATTTTCAACGCACGCGCCGCGTCACGCTCTTCGCCGACATTGACAAAAAAGATTTTACGTTTCGGATCGATCTGTTTTTCGGCGTAGAGGAGTTCTGCCATCTCTTTGCACGCTTGGCACATCGTCGAGCCCGCTTCGACCATCACCACCTGACCTTTGCCGATCTCTTTTTTGACAATGGCGTAGGGGTGGGGTTGAAGCTCGGCGGCGAGTAGGGAGAGAGATAATGTTGCGAGTAGGGCAAAAAATTTCATGACGTTCCTTTTAGAGTTGTTGATAGGCTAAGGTGAAAAAATAGATTCCGATCCCGATGAGGGCGAGGGAAAAGAGTTTTGTCACCCAGTTTGTGATAAAAGCTATTTTACCACTGCTGGCGACACTTTGGGCAAATCCGACCGATACCCCCGCAGCGAGGAGGAGCAAGGAGTGTCCGAGGGCAAAGATGAGGACAAGAGCATACGCATACCATTCAGGGGCGTTGGCGGCGACGGTGATGATGGCGACCAACGGAGCCGAAGCGCACGGTGTCGATACGAGACCGAATAGCATCCCGATCAAAAATGCCCCCACGTAGCGCAGCGTAATGAGACGGCTCATCCAGCGGCTTTTATCGATAACTTCAGGTAGAACACCCAACGAATAGAGCCCGATAGCGATAGCGGCGATCCCTCCGCCGATATACGCCTCCAACGGCGCGATGGAGAAAAAATAGCCCATTTTCGCCACCATATAGGCGAGAATCGAAAAGCTCACCGCAACACCGAGGGCAAAGAGAGAGGCGAAAATATAGGTAAATCGTACCCGCTCTTTAGGAGACAAATGGGAACTCATCCCCAGTGCGCTCCCCACCAGTAATGGAACCGAGACGATGGAACAGGGGGCGAGGGAAGTGAGGGCTCCGATACCGAACGCGGCGGCAAAGACGATGAGACCGTGCGTCTCCAGCAGGGAGATAAAAAAAGCTTCCACTAATGCGCTTTGATCAGTTCGACGATTTCCGCTACGCTAAGGAGTTTTCCGCTACTGACTACTTTCCCGTCAATCACGAGTCCGGGGGTGCTCATGACATTGTATTCCATGATTTTCATGATGTCTTCGACTTTTTCGATCTGGGCGAATTTGCCGCTTTGAGCGACCGCTTGTTTGGTTGATTCTTCGAGGGCTTTGCATTTGGAACATCCGGTTCCGAGTATTTCGATTTTCATTGTTTTTCTCCAAATAGACATTCTTTCATCATAGGTGCAAGTGTATCGGCATTCACATCACCAGTAATACTTAGCATTGAGCCGCCTTCGACCGTAGTTAACTCTATTCCTTCAATCTTTTGCATCAGTGCAGGATCACACGCACAGTCGCAATTACCGCTTTGGCATGCTTCAATCTTCGCCTCCAGCTCTTCGGTACTGAAACCGCTGAGAAATGCTTTCACGCCGCCCGCTTGATTAGTAATATCGATTTTCATATTAACTCCTATTAAATAATTTCTGCCTCGATAGAGGCAAGCTTTAGTGCCTTAGCGGCTAGCGTAGCTAACGGGGTTTTACTCCGTTGGCGTTCTCATAATAGTGCATTAAACAAGTATCCGACACCGATGATACCCAGCGTCACCGTTCCGAAAAAGATCGCGATGAGTTTGAGGCTCATGACCCGCTTGAGTATCATCGCTTCGGGGAGGGAGAGGGCGGTGATCGCCATCATAAACGACAGCGCTGTTCCCAAAAGCATCCCTTTAGAGGTGAGCACTTCGATAAGCGGCATTACCCCTGCCGCATTGGAGTACATCGGAATCCCCAGTAGAGTGGCAAGCGGTACGGCAAACGGGTTGTTTGCCCCTGCGATGGAGGTGATGAACTCGGTGGGAACATAGCCGTGGATAAAAGCCCCAACCCCGACACCGAGGAGGACATAGAGCCAGATTTTACGAAGAATATCGAGTGTGTAATCCCACGCATCGCGCAGACGTGTTGCAAACGGGATAACCTGAGTTTCGGCGTGAATCTCCCCCTCTATCGGTTTAACGTCGATCAAAATCTCACTTTCCATCCCGAGCCGTCCGATGATAATACCGCCGACAATCGCCACCAGCAAACCAAACCCGATGTAGAGAGCCGTCACTTTCCAGCCGAATATCCCAAAGAGCATTGCAATGGCAATTTCGTTATTCAGTGGAGCTGAGATGAGAAAGCTAAACGTCACCCCCAGCGGTATGCGTGCTTGGAGGAATCCCAAAAAAAGCGGTATCGCCGAGCAGGAACAAAACGGGGTGATAATCCCGAACAGTGCGGCGAGAACATTGCCAGTATATTCATGCTTTTTACTGAGGTATTCACGTACCTTTTCGGTTGAAAAGTAAGAGCGTAACAAAGTTACAACAAAAATAATAACGATAAGTAAAAAGAGGATTTTGAGTGTGTCGTAGATGAAAAAGTTCAGCGCATCGGAGAGCTTCTCCTCTCGCGGCAGTTGAAGCCACTCATAGACGAGAATGTTGACGCTCTCCTGCCACATAATCAGTCACACAATTCGGATTTGATGATAGGGAGGAGTGTCTCTTCGATAAGAGCCAAAGTTTTTGCGTACTCTTCGACTGCCTTACCGCTTGGGTCTTCAAATGCGACATGGATTGTCTTGACCGCTTTTGGGAACATCGGGCAGGTCTCATGGGCATGATCGCAGACAGTGACGACGAGATCGAACGGAGTGTCGATCACCGTATCGATCACTTTGGAGTGGTACTCCTCTCTCCAGTATCCTTTTGACTCTAATAGTGCTTGAGCATTCGGATTGACTTTGCCGCTCGCTTTGACCCCTGAGCTTTGGGCAAATACGCAATCTCCCATTTTCGCATTGATGAGAGCTTCACCCATGATCGAGCGGCAGCTGTTGCCTGTGCAGAGGATAAGGACATTTTTCATAATTTACAGTCTCCTGATTTTGATAATTTTTGCAAAGGGGGTAAATCGAGTTCTAAACAGCGGATTTCAGCTAACGCTTCACTTCGGAAACGATCCAATGGGGTACGGATAGAGTAATGCGCCCAAGTACCGCATCGATCCACCCGTAAAAATCCCCCCTCTTTGAGGATTTTGAGGTGGCGTGAGAGACGCGATTGAATCATCCCAAAACTCTCTTGGAGATCACAGACACACAGCGGACCGTGTTTATCTAAAAAAGCGAGGAGTTTGATACGGGTTTCATCGTTAAGTGCCGATACGGTTTCTAAAAAGATATCCATGCATTCCCTCCGATTTGTGAAAGTGTAACGAAATAAAAATAATATATCAAGATATATTGATATTATGATACAATTTCCCCATCTGTTTTTGGAGAAGACTATGATTTTAGCGGTGTCGCTCTTTTTAGTTACCCTTGTTTTTATTATTTGGCAGCCGCGAGGATTGCAGATCGGTACCACGGCGGTAGTGGGTGCCGCTTTAGCGGTAATCCTCGGTGTTGTAAGTCTGGGTGATGTGTGGACGGTCACCTCCATCGTCTGGGATGCGACACTTGCCTTTATCGGCATTATCATCCTCTCTATGGTACTCGATGAGATCGGGTTCTTCGAATACTCGGCACTCAAGATGGTTCGTTTGTCGAAAGGTAACGGAAATCTTATGTTTATCTATATGATGATTCTAGGAGCATTGGTAGCGGCATTTTTCGCCAACGACGGGGCAGCGTTGATCCTCACTCCGATCATTTTGGCCAAGATGAAATATCTCAAGCTCAATCCCGTTGCGATGTTCGCATTTTTGATGGCGGGAGGATTTATCGGCGACAGTGCTTCCAATCCTCTCGTCATCTCTAATCTCACTAACATCGTGACGGCAGGATACTTCCAAATAGGTTTTTGGGAATACGCACGGACAATGTTCCTCCCGAATCTCCTCAGTATCATTGCCTCGATCGTCGTATTGTGGCTCTTTTTCCGCAAAGACATTCCGAGCCATATCGATGTCGAAAACCTCGCTACTCCTGAATCGGCGATCAAAAACATGACGATGTTCCGCCTCAGCTGGTGGTTCTTGGGATTACTTATGGTTGGGTATTTCATCGGGGATGCGTATCATCTCCCTATCTCGGTCTTCGCCCTCGGCGGTGCGCTCGTATTTTTAGCCATCGCAACCTACTTTAAAGCGACGAAACCGCTTCTCACGATCAAAGCGGCACCGTGGCAGGTGGTATGGTTTAGTATCGGTCTTTACGTTGTGGTTTATGGTCTGAAAAACGGCGGATTGACGACGTATCTCGCAGGGATGATTATGGAGCTTCAGAGTATGGGGAACGTCTATGCCGTGATCGGAACAGGCTTTCTCTCCGCCATCCTCAGCTCGGTCATGAACAATATGCCGACCATTATGATTATGGATATCGCGATTGCCGAAGCGGGGAACAGCGCATTGGCGTATGCCAACATCATCGGATGCAACCTTGGGCCTAAAATGACCCCGATCGGTTCACTTGCGACCCTTCTTTGGCTCCATGTTTTGGCGCAAAAAGGGGTCAAAATCGGATGGGGCGAGTATATGAAAGTAGGGCTGGTGATTACGCCACCGGTGTTGCTGGTGGCGTTGTTGGGGTTGATTTAAATTGCACTCTTTTTGATCTCACTCCACTAAAAAATTTGCCATCATTGCATTATCTTCGTGTTCGAGGATATGGCAGTGATAGACAAAGAGTCCGGGCATCGTGAAATGAACGATGATGCGAACCGTCTCAAACGGCATAACGAGCACAGTGTCTTTCCATCCTCTATCCGTAGGAAAATCTATCTTTCCATTTCTATCCAGCACCTGAAATCTCACACCGTGTATATGCAAGGGGTGTGCCATATGGACACTGTTGGTAATCTCCCAAATCTCCGTACTGCCCAGTTTCACTCGCTGATCAATACGCCCCATATCATAAGGTTTTTTATCCAGCGTCCAGATACCTCCGCTCATGATCTCCATAGTGATCGCTCTCGTCTTGATCGCATCGGATGCTTTCATGCGAGGGATTTTGATGAGCTTAGCAGGCAGTACGTACGTATCTTCGATTTTTTCTGTTACGTGAAACTGCATAATATCCATCTGGGCATCAAAAGACGGATAGTCAGGGCTTAGTGCCATAGTGGTTCCTTCTTTGAAGCCAAGCGTTTTGAGTGTTACTTTATCTCCGACTTTTTGGTCTTTGAAATCTACGATGATATCAACGCGTTCTGCTATGCTCAAGAGCACACTCTGTACATTCACAGGATCCTCAAGCAAGCCCGCATCCGTTCCAATAAGTGTAAACTCTTTGATCGTATCGAATGCAAGCTTATAGGTTCTGACACTGGATGCATTCAGTATTCTCAGTCGGTATTTTCCGCTTTTGACCTCATGATAGGGAAGCGGTGTGGCATTGACAAGTATCACATCTCCCATCACACCGTTGTTATCGGATAGAACATTAGGATCCTTATAGAGCAGTTGGCGTTTCTTATCAAACCTTTTATCCTGTATCATCAACGGCAGTTCAAATTCCCCGTTTGGAAGATTTAGCTGCTTCTCTTCATTGTCCTCAACGATATAAAATCCTGATAATCCGTGATAGATCTCTTTTCCCGTTCTTCCATGGGGATGAGTATGGTACCAAAAGGTACCCGCACTCTGTTGTACCTTATAGTGGTACTTTTTCGTGTACCCTGTAGATATTGCATCTTTGGGGTGTCCATCCATCTCTTCAGGGACGATCAGCCCATGCCAATGGATGATAGTCGGTTCTGGAAGTTTATTTATGAAATCCAAATCAAAAACATCCCCTTTTTTGATACGGATCGTTGGGTTGGGCAGATCTCCTTGAAAGGTTAACATTTCTGTTTGGGCATCAGGGAAAATGTTGACGTTGCTCTTTTGCGCTGTAAACTCACCCTTTTTGATCTGAGCAAAATTCATTTCATGCGGGACTTTCAGCTTTTGGGTAAAAGGGAGGATTTTTTCTGAAATCTTTTCCTTTGCTTTAGAAGATACCGCACTTACCGAAGAGGTAGAGGCTGGTTCATCCGTCTCGCACCCTGTGAATATAAAAGCAGCAGTAATGGCCGAATAATTCAAAAAATATCTTCTGTCCATATTTTACGCCTCTTCGCTAACAAATTATTACATTATGTGATAATTATGAATAAGTTAAAATAAAAAAATCAGTGACAGATATTAACTAAGCAATACATAATATTTTCATTGGGACAGGGACAGGCCTCTATGAAAGTGGGGCTAGTGACTACGCTTCCGGTATTGTTGGGGTCATTCCATACTGCGGTGATTTTTTATTTTGTATGGGTTCTTTTGCTGTTTCTCTGTCGTTATTTTAGAACTATCCTAAAACAGTTAAGCCCCGAAGCGTAGTGATATCCGAGAGTATAGCCATGTTTTTGGAGGATGGAGTGGGTGATATAGAGTCCCAGACCCAGACCTGTCATAGAACTTTCATAGGTGCGGTTAAACGGTTTGCTAAAGTGACGATTTTCTTCACTTAAGGGCTCTCCGACACTGCATATTTCGATAGCTTGGGACAATATAATCAGCGTCGGTTTGGTAGTGGAATATTTAAGAGCGTTATCGAGAAGATTTTTCAATGCAATCGCAAACAGTTCAAAATCGACGTTGATAAGGAGGGCGGAATCTTCCCCTTTGATCGTAATATTTTTTTTGTCACACATTAATATGTCGCAGGTATGATCGAGGATATCGACAAAGCGGTACTCTCGGGCGTTGATACTGATCTCTCCGCTGCTAAAGCGCTCCATTTTCGAAAACTCACCCAGCAGATAATCCATACGGTTAAATATCCTCTTGAGTCTCTCCTGATCCTTTGAGTGCTCAAGACAGTCGCTAGTGAGGGAACCTTTCATTATCGGTGTTTTGAGCTCATGCAAGATATTGCGCAGAAAAAGGGAACGCGCCTCTTTCATCGAGGCGATTTTCTCTAATGCGAGGTTGAACTCCTGTGTGATTTGGGATATTTCATCTTTCCCCTCTATCGGCACATCCAGATGGGTATCCCCCTCTTTGAAATGGATGATGGCATCTTTGAGACGGTGCAGAGGGGTGAGCTTTTTGAGTATGAAGGCGAAAAAGAGCAAAACAAGAACGTCAATAGCGATCATAACGATCCACACACTGATCGACGATTCTTTTTTTAGATCTTCTAAGACGATAGGAGAAAAATTACCCATAGGCGGCGGAGAGGGTAAAACGTGATCGAACATCGGCGGAGGAGGGGGAAACGGAAATCTCGGCGGCAGTGATTTTACAAAATAGACTTTACCGTTATAGCGGAGCATTTTACCGAAGGGAAATTCCGCCATATTCTTTCCGTGAGATCGGAGGAAATCGGGTGAGAGAGATGAGGGGGTGATCATCAACTGTCGCAGTTCCGCATCAAAACTTCCGCTTTTATGATGGATAAGTCGCTCCGCCAAAGCAAAACGTCTCATTCTATCCCCCTCTTGCTCTTTAGAGAAATGTTGATCTGCAATCCAAAACAACCCGTTTATCAAGGCAAAAATGAGGAGAAAAAAGAGGGTAATGAGCCGTATAATGGAGTGATTATTCATTGACAAATTTGTATCCTACACCCCGTACCGAGACAATGTAATGGGGATTTTTGGGATCATCACCGATTTTTTGGCGGATACGTCCCATAATGACATCGATACTTTTGAGACTGCTTTCAAATTTAATCGAGCCGATATTCATCAAGAGCTCTTCACGTGAAATAGCATAGCGATCTTTTTTAATCATATATAAAACGATATCGTATTCGGCTTGTGTCAGGCGCAAGAGTGTGCCGTGGCGGGTAATCTCGTGCCTGTTCTCATCCACTTCGAAAGGGGTAAACTTTTTAGGGAGTGTGGGGTGAAGACGCCGCATAATGGCATCGATCCGAAATATAAGCTCTTGCGGATCGTAAGGCTTGGGGAGATAATCATCCGCACCGCGTGAGTATCCCATCATTTTATCCCGTATATCGGATCGTGCGGAGGAGATGATTATAGGGATGGCACTCTCTTGGCGGATCAGGCGGCAAATCTCCATTCCGTCCATCTGAGGGAGTGAGAGATCAAGTACCAAAAGATCAAACTGCTTCGTTTGGAAAAGGGTGAGCCCCTCCAACGGACTGGGGGCGATGGTAACCTCAATCTTATCTTTATAGAGGCGTGATTGTAATAGCTGTGCTAGCTCAACATCATCTTCGATCATTAAAACCTGTATCATAAATCGATTATATCGGGGAGTAAGTAAATAAAAAGTAACACGCCCAGAAGGGCATGTTTGCTTAAGCACTGATGCTTAAGAGGGAGGTGGAGTTGCTTGAAGAGGCATTACTGCCATAGTAGGAGAGAATTTTTTGAAGCATATCGTTGCGCATCGTTTTAAATGCGTCATCGGTTTCTGTCTCTGTCGAGGCAGTTGAGGCCGTTTCTGTAGAAGCTGTTGTACTCTCGGAAGATTTCTCTTCAAACAGTGCCATAAACTCCTCAGAACTGATAGTTCCGTCTTGATTGGTATCCAGTGCAGAGAAAATCTCATTCGCGCTTTCACTCTCCGAAGAAGAGGATGATGATTCACTCGGCGGTGGTGGAGGGGGCATTCCGCCCGGAGGTGGAGGTGGCATTCCCCCTTCACTTTCCCCCTGAGCGTGTTCAGGCGGCTTCATGTTTTTAAGTGCCGTTACAAACTCTTCGGTACTCATACTGCCGCTGCTGTCGGTATCGAGCAGAGAAAAGATATCGCCGGCATTTGAGTTGTTGGAAGCGGCAGTAGTAAACTCAGTGGAGCTAATAGAACCGTCACCATCTGTATCCATGCTGCTTAGCATCTCTGCCGCGATCTCTTCAAAATTCGGTTTAGACGTTTTTTCAGTTGAAGAGGTCGAAGAACCGTATGACGTGTATGAACTGTAATTCGTTCCGACTGTCATGGGAGACTCCTTATCAGGTGTAGCAAGAAAAATTTCTTACTCAGTTGAAAGGATAATTTTTATACAGTAACTATTGGGTAACATTTAGGCAAATACAAGCTACTTATGATAAAGTTTCTCAATTTCAATTTGGGCAGTTTACTTATGGAACATCACCACCATCATCATCACGACAGTAGCATTAGCGGAGGGAAGCTTCTCTTTAGTGTGATACTCAACCTTTTTATTACGATAGCGCAGTTTATCGGCGGAATACTTTCCGGTTCATTGGCACTGCTCAGCGATGCGTTGCATAATTTTAGTGACGTGATGAGCCTCATCATCAGTTACTATGCCCACCGTCTCTCACACCGTCCCCAAAGCCTCACTCAAACGTTCGGTTTTAAACGTGCCGAAATTCTTGCCGCATTGTTCAATGCTTCGGTCTTGATTGCTGTCTCGATTTACCTCATAATTGAATCAATCCAACGGTTCATTACACCTCAAGCAATAGAATCAACATGGGTAATGGGACTTGCAGCAATGGGAATCGCGGTTAACGGTCTATCGGCTTGGCTTCTTCACCGCGATGCGGGTCATAACCTTAATATCCGATCGGCCTATTTGCATCTGATGGGGGATTTAATGACCTCTTTTGCCGTATTGGCGGGTGGGGCTATGATCTATTTTTACGGTTGGTATTGGATCGATCCGCTGTTATCGCTTTTGATTTCGTTTTACCTTATCCGCTCATCGTACGGGATTGTTCGTGAATCAGGGGGGATGCTGATGCAGTTTTCACCTGAGCATATTCGTGTGGAAGCGATTGTTGAAAAAGTAAAAGAGTTTGATGCGATCGAGAGTATTCATCATATTCATCTGTGGCAGTTGGATGATGAGACGGTATTTCTCGAAGCACGGCTTAACTTTTATGAGGATTTAACACTGAGCGCAACGGACTGCATCCTCCATGATGTGACGCATGCCCTTGAAGATATCGGGATTGCCCATACAACGTTTCAATGCGAAGTAGGCAGAGACGGAAGAGAAACGGTTTTGGAGCGTTGCCGCCACCATTAACCTTTAATGATGTCGTACTCTGCGGGGATAGTGGGTTTGAATTTGCCCGAGTCAATCGGTTTGTTTTGTGTCGGATTGTTAAAGAGGATCGTAACGCGGTTGTCGTATCCATCGGTATAACTGATAGAGTTTAAGAGATCGTTTTTAAAGGTGACCGTATAGGTTTGCCCTTTTACCGTTGCGGAATATTTTTCATTGTCCACTTTTTTGGCTTTTTGGATAATCTGCAGAAAATCGATCTCTTCATCCAACGTTCGGAGGGTGACTTGCTCGATACTCGGTTCAATCACGGTGATTTTCTGAGCGTTGATATAAACACTTTTTTGGATCGGTTTTTGATAGACCCAGAGGGCATTTTGAGGCTTGCTAGCCCAAAGTTCACCGCTGTACACAATCTTTTTTCCGTTATCGTCGATAATGGTTTGAACAAATTTTCCGTTAAAAGAGTTGATCTCTTTCGGTGACGCTGCAAGGGTGAGGCTCAGGGCAAAAAGAAGTGGTAAAAAACGCACATAAATTCCTTCAATTGTGTAATGTTGACATTGTACCCTAAGCTCATTAACCAAAACCATAGATTTCGTATGCTAAAATCAGCGACTTTTTCAATACTGTTCATAATGAAGGCTTTTAATGCTCCAAACGTTCCTCGGAAAAATTTTCGGTACCAAGAATGATCACGAAATCAAAAAATATCTCAAACGTGTAGCGCAAATCAATGCTCGCGAATCCCATTTTTCAGCCTTAAGCGACAGCGAGCTCCAAGAAGCATTTACTGCACTCAAAGAGTCCGTACAGAGCCATACAAAAACATTAGATGATGTTTTGGTCGATTCGTTTGCGATTACCCGTGAAGCGTCTAAACGTGTTTTAGGGATGCGTCATTTTGACGTTCAGCTTATCGGGGGGATGGTACTTCACGAGGGGCGTATTGCCGAGATGAAAACGGGAGAGGGGAAAACTCTTGTTGCGACATTGGCGGTATCGTTGAACGCAATGAGCGCCAATGGGGTCCATGTCGTCACGGTTAATGATTATCTCGCAGGACGTGACGGGTCACAAATGTCTGAGCTTTACTCCTTTTTAGGCTACTCCACCGGAATTTTGGTAGAGAGTGGCTACAATCCTGCCAATAAACGTGAGCAGTATGGGTGTGATATCACCTACGGTACGAATAACGAGTTCGGATTCGATTATCTCCGCGACAATATGACCTACTCTAAAGAGCATATGGTTCAACGCGGACATGCGTATGTTATCGTCGATGAGGTTGACTCGATTTTGATCGATGAAGCCCGTACACCACTTATTATCTCAGGGCCGACAAATCGTACGTTGGAAAACTATACCCGTGCCGATGCGGTAGCGAAAGCACTTGTAAAAGAGGAGCATTTTACGGTCGATGAAAAAGATCGTCTTATCCTTATTACCGAAGAGGGGATCGGGCGTGCCGAAGAGCTTTTCGGAGTGGACAACCTCTACAGTATTGAAAACTCAGGTCTCTCGCACCATCTCGATCAGGCGTTAAAAGCAAACTACATTTTTGAATGTGATGTCGATTACGTTATTCAAGAGGGGCAAATCGTCATCGTCGATGAGTTTACGGGACGTCTCTCCGAAGGACGCCGCTACTCTGAGGGGCTTCATCAAGCATTGGAAGCGAAAGAGGGGGTCATTATCAAAGAAGAGACCCAAACTCTCGCCGATATTACCTATCAAAACTATTTCCGTATGTATGGAAAAATCGGCGGCATGACGGGAACGGCCCAAACCGAAGCGACCGAGTTTGCCCAAATTTATAACCTCGATGTTATCTCCATCCCGACAAACGTTCCCGTTATCCGTCAAGATTTGAACGATTTGATTTATAAAACAGAAGCCGAAAAATTTGAAGCAGTTATACTAAAAGTAAAAGAACTACACGCAAAAGGTCAGCCGATCTTGATCGGTACCGCATCGATTGAAAAATCGGAAAAACTTCATGAACTTATCAAAGCGGAGAAAATCCCACATACGGTATTGAATGCAAAAAACCATGCGCAAGAGGGTGAGATTATCAAAAACGCCGGTGAGAAGGGGGCTATTACTATTGCCACCAACATGGCAGGGCGTGGGGTCGATATCAAAGTGAGCGATGAGATCAAAGCCCTCGGCGGTCTTTACATCCTCGGAACCGAACGTCACGAAAACCGTCGTATCGACAACCAGCTACGCGGCCGTGCAGGGCGTCAGGGTGATCCGGGGACGAGCCAATTTTATCTCTCATTGGAAGATAATCTTCTCCGTATTTTCGGCTCCGATAAGATCAAAACGATTATGGAGCGTCTCGGTGTTGAAGACGGCGAATACATTGAATCTTCTATGGTCACCCGCGCCGTTGAAAAAGCGCAGAAAAAAGTGGAAAATATGCACTTTGAAGGGCGTAAAAGTATTGTTGAATACGATGATGTCGCCAATGAGCAACGTAAAATTGTCTACAAATTCCGTGGAGAGTTGCTTGATCCTTCCTATAAGATTGCAGATAAAATTGATCTGATCCGAAATGATTATGTTGACCGTACGTTGAGATTCTGCGGTATTTTTGAAGGGATTGCCGAAGAGGAGATCGATCTTGAGCGTCTTGCGTTGAGTATTAAAGAGGAGATGAATGCCGACATCGATGTTTCACTCTTTAGTGAGAAATCATTCGATTCGATTCGTGACATTTTACTCACTACGCTAAAAACTCAATATGATGCAAAAATGTCGGTGGTCGATGAGAAACTTCGAAGCGAGATAGAGCGGGAGATTTACCTCAAAACCCTCGACACCGCGTGGCGTGAACACCTCTACCAAATGGACAGTATGAAAACGGGTATCCGTCTTCGTGCCTACAACCAAAAAGATCCGTTGGTCGAGTACAAAAAAGAGAGTTACAACCTCTTTAGCGAGTTGGTCGAGACGATTAAATACGATACGATCAAAACCCTTCATATTATCCGTTTTAAAGTGGATAATGTCGAAGAAGAGGCTGAAGCGTTTGCCCGTCAGATGGAGCTTGAAAAGAAACAAGAAGCGTTTCGTATGAGCCTCAATCACCAAGAGCATGAGGGTGAAGAGAAAAAAATTGCCCGTAACGAAGAGTGCCCGTGCGGAAGCGGACTTAAATACAAAAACTGCTGCGGTAAATCAGGACCTAAAAAAGGGGTATTTGCCTCTTGAATATCGTCTCCTACCTTGTCAAACGGTTCTTACGCTTTGACAAAGAGCAGCCTTTTATCTTCCTCTCCGCACTCCTTGCATTCTCCGGAATCGCCCTAGGAGTGATGGTTCTTATCATCGCAATGGCACTTATGAACGGTTTTGACAACGAGTTCAAGAAAAAACTCACCGTTATGAACTATCCCCTCACGATTCAGCCCAAATTTTACGGTACCTGCGACACGGCTTTACTTGAAAATCTCCGAACCCAGTTTCCTGATCTCTCTTTCAGCCCCTATGTTACCTCTGCGGTACTCTCCCGCAGCGGCGATCAGATGGAGGGGGGCTATCTCTTCGGTGTCGATTTTGCCCAAGAAGCGAAGGTGAACCGTATCGTAGCCGAAGGGCTAAAAGCGGGAGTACCCGATACCTTTCAGGTAATGGTGGGGCAAACGCTCAAAGAGCAATTTATGGTTGAGGATGGGGATAAACTCACCTATATATTCACCCAAATGGAGCCGGGCGGTTTAGCCCTCACTCCGAAGATCAAACGTTTTGAAGTCGTTTCGACGTTTAACTCAGGTCTCAGTGCTTATGATAAAGGGTTCTCTTATACCTCTTTGGAATCGCTGCAGCGTATTTTGGGGATACCTGAAAACCTTTACGACGGTATTCATATCCACTCATCTAATCCTGAGGCCGATATCACACGGGTTGCGGCAGTTTTACCCGATACCGTATCGATTCGGGGATGGTGGGAAGACAACGCCAACTTCTTCGCCGCGTTGAAAATGGAGAAGATGTCACTCTTCATCGTCTTGATGCTCATCATCCTGATCGCCGCGATCAATATTATCTCATCGCTCTTGATGACGGTGATGAACCGACGAAGCGAAATTGCTCTTCTGATATCATTAGGAGCTTCCAAACAAGAGGTGAAGCGGGTCTTTTTGGTTCTTGGGATCGTGATCGGTGTTTTAGGGATTACGACGGGGGCAATTTTAGGCTTTTTAGGGATGTGGGTTCTCGGAACCTTTGAGATTATCTCTCTCCCTGCCGATGTCTATCCTACCTCGACATTGCCGCTTGATTTGAGCGTGGTTGACTTTTTCTCAATCATTATCGGCGCGTTTGTGATTGTTCTTCTCTCTGCGTGGTATCCCGCGAAAAAAGCCTCTGAAGTGGATGTTCTGACCGTTTTGCGCAACGAATAATCTACTTTTTCTTCTTATCGTCCATCATCCATAAAAACGGATAAACCAATGTTCGCTTCAAAATGTTGAAGGGGGCGGTAACGATCTCTTTGGCGATAGCCGTATCTACTTTCGGGTCATCGAGTTTACCGCTGAGGGTGAGGGTAGTGGTGAGCGAGCCGTCATCCCCGAGGAGAATGTACCCCACCATAGGAATTTTTCCAAGAGCTGAGCCTAAATCGGTTTTGAGGGTCAAAATGCCGTCGAGTTGATTCGCTTTGAAGTCGGCGCGCCCTGTACCGGTTATTTTCATCTCAGGAGAATTCAGGGTGAAGTTATCAACCGAAACAACCCCTTTTTGGTATTCAAAATGGGCATATCCCTCATCAACGGGGAGCCCTTTTGAATTGTAATTCGGAAGGGAAAATGTCGTTAAAGAGGGGACGGTGTTGACAAATGCCAATACATTGTTGAGCACTTTATAATCTTTGAGAATGGTGTTTTCAACTCTCATTAATCCATCAAACGCATCGGTTCTCCCTTTGGCGGCAAAGGAGAAGGTTCCTCCACTGAAGTCGCTTAGTGCAAAAAGATGCTCCATAAATTTATCGTTAAACCCTTTCCCCTCAATGGAAAAAAGGTCATTGCGTATTTTGAGGATGGCCGATCCGTTCATATGATGGAGGGAGGCGTCAAAATTTTCATTTTGTAACGTTGCATCGAAAGCGTCGGCAACGATTTTTCTCCCTTTCATCAAATAGAGATAGGAGTTGGTAGCGTGGATGCGCACAGGGATAGGAGCCTCTTTTGAAGAGGCACTCTCTTCTTTGTGGGCTGAGAGAAATTTGAACAGGGCAGGCATATTCAGACCGGTGTTGTTGGCACGTATATAGATATTTTCGGGTGTGTGATTGATAACCAGCCGATCGTTAACCCGTATCGAGGAGATATTATCCTGATGAGAGCCGCTAAATCGGTAATGCGATATCGGCATATCATTCAAGAGCATAAGCGGATAGGGATAGTCGATTTCTCCGTTAAAGTGGTAGCGGGAGCTCTCTCCGGTATAGTAGAGGTTCAAATAGCCGTTATTAATGTTGTATTGACGCAAAATCGGGGATTTTTGAGAGAGTCGTGAAATATCATCGAGACCGATTTTCCACCCATTCGGAATCGTAGAAAAATGGGCTTTAAGGGAAGGTGCATCGATTTTAATCGTATCATTTTGGGTATCGACTAAGAGCTCAAGCGACTCTTTCGCTTCCATAATCGGTACCATTTTCGGTGCGAGCGGTATCATATTACTGAGGTGAATCGCCCCTTTTTCGGTGTCGATACGGTAGCTGCCGCTAAAATTTCCTTTGAAAAGATCGCCCAGTACCGTTTCGATTTGTTCAAAGGTTATAAGATCATTTTTAAGTGTCGCGCTGAAAGGGGAAATGAGCAAGGGGAGCTGATGCACCGACCATGCCGAAGGATTTTTGACTTGCAGTTGCGCTGTTTTATTAGTGTAATGCAAATCTATATCAAATCGTGGCTGGTGAAGTTCGACTTCACCGAGTTTAAATCTATTCAACCGTAATTTGACATCCGTTTGTTTCTTGGTACCGTCAAAGGTAGCATCGACTGTTCCTTTGACACTTTCTGAGAGGCTGAAGGGGACAGAACGGATGGCTGAGTAGGCACGATGATAATCAAACGGCGCGTGGAACGCTTCAATCGTTAATTTTTCACCTAAAAGGTTCCAGCGGGACTTGTTAACCTGCAAGGCATCCCCATCGGGTGCGATGACGTAGGTAACATGCAACGGATCGCGGGGATCATAGAGGGTTAAATCTCCTGTTGTCGGGGAGATGGCATACGCATTGATAGAAACAACACCTCGCTCTGTTGCGGTATTGTACTCTCCCTCAACACGAGCATGTGCCACATCCTCTCCGTAGTGAGCTATGAAGTTTTCAAATGTCACATCACTACGATCGATTTTGACAATTCCCCCTTCGGTTTTGAGGGGGATTTGATCCAGAAGAATTTCAGAAGAGGAGGGCTTGAATACCCCTTTGACTGCGGTATCAAAATCGTGTAAATTGATGGAGAGATATAAATTTACGTCACACTCCCCCTTGAGCTGTTTGATCGGTAAATGGATATGATAAAACTCCAAGAGGGATAAAAGAGGATCACCTAGTTTGGCATGAGCGGTTTTAATATAGAGATCCAGCATCGTGTGGGGTATTGTAAAATCGATAACAACACGACTTTCCTCGGTAGGAAGGTCATAAAAAGTGCCGTTTTGTGGGAATATATGGAGTTTTCCTTTGGTAAAACGGAGATCTATGCGAGGTGCACGGATCGGTTCAAAACCGGTTGCAAAAGTATATTCACCGTCCATAATGCTCGCTTGTGCCGTGAGACTTGTTAAGAGTTCCTCAGGGCGATCGTAGCGGAAGCTACCCTTAAGATGGGCAATGTGGATAGAGGATGCTTTGGCATAATCGACAATCCACGGGGTAACTTCCGGATCCAACTGTAAAAAATCGATCAAGGGCTTGACCGTTGTTAAGGGTGCTTGTGCCTTCGCGGAAAGACGGAGCGTTTCGTTGTCCCCTAAAAATGAGAGAGTAATGAGGGGTGTTTGGGGAAGTGTGAGTGCTATATCAGAACGAAGTGTTTGATCTGCAAGGTTGATAGAAAGGGTTGCCGAGAGATTTGCTTCGTTAACGCGGCATGTGGGAAATACCAGATGAAATTTGGTTTCATCAAGCTTAAAATTTCCTTGATATCGGGAAGTGGCGTTTGCAAAGATTACTTTTCCAATACTGTTTTTTTGATAGTGAAATGACCCTTTAAAATCTTTATAGTGAATACTATCAATATGAACGGAAGCGACCCAACTCTCTACGAAGCGGAGTGTGCGAGGTAATTTAGAGAGCGGTTTGAGGGTGAGGGTGGCATCGTCGCTTATAAGAGTGGTTAAATCAATTTTTGAGGCTTTTATATGGAGGGCTTTGTCCCATTTTAGATATAATTTCTCAACTTTGACCCCTCTGAATGTGAGATGGTCAATACTAAATCCCTCTAGCAAAGCGACAAACGTGAAAAAGCCAAGAAAAAAAGTAAAAACTAAAAAAAGCAGAACACTCTTATGGGTTTTTGGAATTATTTTGGTGGTGATTGTATCTTTCATGACTTACCTGTTTTCATCCGTTACATCACCCAAAATCGTCTATATACCGCAAGGTTCCGTCTTTAAAAGTATATCACACCTCCAAAGCGAAGGGGTAAATCTTTATAAATTTGATGCGTTTATTTTACGATTATTAGGACAGCCTCAGCAAGGGTGGATTGATATCAAAGAGGAGAAAATGAGCCGAATCGAGTATCTTTATCGCCTCACGACGGCAAAAGCGGCAACACGCCAGATTACATTAATACCGGGTGAGACGAGTATTATATTCTTGGAACAGCTCTCAGAAACTCTGTCGCTCGATAAAGATTTATTGGTGTCGGCGTATGAGAAACACGCCCCTTATAAAGAGGGGAACTTTGTCCCTGATACCTACAGCATACCGAACGGAATCAGCGAAGAAGATTTGATTATTCACCTCCTTAATGAATCGGACAAGAAAATGCAACGATGGGCTGAAGAGCTTAATACACCTTTTGAGAAGGAAAAATGGTTACAAATTGTAACAAAAGCATCCGTTATACAAAAAGAAGCAGCATCGCTCAGCGATATGCCCTATGTAAGCTCCGTTATTGATAATCGGATAAAAGAGGGGATGCGTCTCCAAATGGACGGTACCTTAAATTACGGAGAATTCTCTCATCAAAAAGTGACCGCTCGTCGTATACGAACGGACAGAACTCCCTATAATACGTATAAAAACAAAGGTTTGCCACAATATCCCGTATGCAACGTTTCCAAAGAAGCAATAGCTGCCGCACTGAACCCCGCCGATACTAATTACCTCTATTTCGTACGCGGCAAGGATGGTGAGCATATCTATAGTAGTTACTTTTCTACACACCGTAAAAACATAGTAAATGCTACAAAATGAAACATATTTGGAACTTCTTCTCCCCTTTAGGGCATTAAATAGAAAAAAACTCTCGTGAGAGTGTTATGATGCTCGTATAAAAAAAATGACAGGAGAACCTGATGGCAAAAATCATTTGGTCAGTAATTGATGAAGCTCCGGCACTAGCGACTTATTCGCTACTTCCAATCGTAAATGCATTCACACAAGCAGCAGGTGTAGAAGTCATAACAAGTGATATTTCACTTGCAGGGCGCGTAATCGCAACTTTTCCAGAAAGAATGAGCGATGCTCAACGCATTCCTGACAATCTTGCTCAGTTAGGTGTTATTGCAACTCAGCCTGATGGTAACATCATTAAACTTCCTAATATTTCTGCTTCGATTCCACAGCTTAAAGCGTGTATTGAAGAGCTTCAATCTCAAGGTTACGATCTTCCTAACTATCCGGAAGAGCCTAAAACAGATGAAGAAAAAGAGATTTTTGCACGTTATGCTACATGTCTTGGTTCAGCGGTTAATCCGGTTCTTCGTGAGGGTAACTCAGATCGTCGTGCGGCGGTTGCGGTTAAAAACTTTGCAAAGAAAAACCCACACAAACTACGTGCATGGGATGAGGGTTCAAAAACTCGTGTTGCCCACATGAACAGCGGCGATTTCTATGCGAATGAGCAATCAATCACGAAAAAAGGTGATGGTAAAGTTGTTATTTCTTTGAACGGAAAAACCCTTAAAGAGATCAATGCGGTTGATAGTGAAGTACTTGACGGTACCTTCTTGAGTGCAAAAGCATTACGTTCATTTTATGCTGATGCGATTGCGGAAGCAAAAGAGAAAAATATCCTTTGGTCTATCCACCTTAAAGCAACGATGATGAAAGTATCCGATCCGATCATGTTCGGTCATGCGGTATCTGTCTTCTTTAAAGATGTATTTGAAAAATACGGAGCAGATTTCAAAGAGATCGGTGTTAACCCGAATCTCGGTCTTGGTGATTTATACAAAAAATTGGCAAAACTCCCTGCTGATAAAAAAGCGGAGATCGAAGCGGCTATTATGGCGGTTTACCCAACTCAACCGGCTATGGCGATGGTTGATTCTGATAAAGGGATCACGAACTTACATGCATCAAACGACGTGATCATCGATGCATCACTACCGGTTGTAGTACGTGACGGTGGCAAAATGTGGGATCCGGCAGGGAAAGTACAACAATGTATCGTAACAATCCCGGATCGTTGTTACGCAACAATGTACTCAGAGTGTATTGAAGATTGTAAGAAAAACGGTCAATTCGATGTTACCACTATGGGCTCAGTATCAAACGTCGGTTTGATGGCGCAAAAAGCAGAAGAGTACGGCTCACACCCAACAACATTTGAAATCGCAGAAGACGGTGTTGTAACCGTATCTGATGATAGCGGCGTATTGATGACTTTCAATGTTGAGAAAGGTGATATCTGGCGTATGTCGAGAGCTAAAGATATCCCGATCAAAGATTGGGTACGTCTTGCGGTTGAGCGTGCTGAAATCGAAAATGTTCCGGTTGTCTTCTGGTTGGATGAAAACCGTGCGCATGATGCTGAAATCATTAAAAAAGTGAACGCGTACCTACCTGAGTTCAACAAATCAGGGATCGAGTATCACATCTTGGCTCCTGAAAAAGCGATGGCGTTCTCACTTAAACGTGTACGTGCAGGACAAAACACTATTTCAGCAACGGGTAACGTTCTTCGTGACTATTTGACTGACTTGTTCCCAATCCTTGAGCTTGGAACATCGGCTAAAATGCTTTCAATCGTTCCTCTCCTTGCAGGTGGTGGATTGTTTGAAACGGGTGCGGGCGGCTCTGCACCGAAACACGTTGAGCAATTTGTAAACGAGGGTCACCTTCGTTGGGATTCATTGGGTGAGTTCTTGGCTCTTGCAGAGTCACTACGTCACATCAACAAAACGAAAAAAGACAACAAATTGAGCGCTCTTACTGCGGCTCTCGATGTTGCAAACGCGGCGTATTTGGATAACAACAAAGAGCCATCACGTAAAGCGGGTGAGCCGGATAACAAAGCGAGTCATTTCTTCTTGGCTCAATACTGGGCAAAAGCGTTGGCTGAGCAAACTGTGGACGGAGAACTTGCATCAAAATTTGCTAACGTGGCTAAAGCGTTGTCTGAAAATGAAGCTAAAATCATGGAAGAACTTCTCTCTGTAGAAGGAAAACCTCAAGATATCGGCGGTTATTACCACCCTAATCTTGAAAAAGTAACAGCGGCAATGCGTCCGAGTGCAACATTGAACGCTATTATTAGCGCAATCTAAATGCATAGATTCCGGTTCGCCGGAATCGTTTTTTATCTGTAGAGTTTTCTCTATAGATAAAAGGCGATTATATCGTCTTGTGATTATCTTCTTTTTGGAGAGGTAATAGCAATATGACACAAGGAGTAGGAAAATGGTAAAAGGAAAACGCGTCGGAATCGTAGGGGCAGGAAATGTCGGATCGACGATCGCTTACTCTCTTGCAATGCTTGGTTCGTGCCATGAGATTATTTTACGTGATAACAAAATCGAAATTGCAAAAGGTAAAGCGCTTGATATGTCTCAAGCAGCAGCGGCAGTCCGAAGCCACTCAACAGTAACGGTTGCTGAAACGATGGCGGATATGACCGATTGTGATGTCGTCGTTATCACCGCAGGTAGCCCTCGTCTTCCGGGAATGAGCCGTGATGATTTGTTGATGATCAATGCAAAAGTTACTCGTGAAGTAATCGAGGGAGTTGCAAAATATTCTCCGAATGCAATCGTTATCATGGTTTCCAATCCGTTGGATGCCATGACGTATGTGGCATTGCGTGAGAGCGGTTTTGATCGCAGCCGTGTTATCGGTATGGCGGGAGTATTGGACAGTGCCCGTATGGCTGCATTTATCCAAGAAAAACTTGGATACGGCGGCGGACAAATTCGTGCGTCGGTTATGGGCGGACATGGGGATGATATGGTTCCTCTTCCGCGCTATTCGACGGTTGCGGGTGTTCCTCTTTCCGATGTCTTAACTCAGGATGAGATTGATGAGATTGTTCAACGCACACGCAAAGGGGGAGCGGAAATCGTAGCGCTTCTCCAAACGGGATCAGCCTATTATGCTCCGGCAAAAGCAACAGCGATTATGGTAGAAGCGATCTTGAAAGATACCAAACAAATTCATCCGTGTGCCGTTTACCTCGAAGGGGAATACGGTTTCCATGATGTGGTAAGCGGTGTTCCTGTTATGCTAGGAGCCAACGGTGCCGAGAAAATCATTGAAGTAACGTTGAATGAGACAGAGAAAGCAATGTTTGCCGCATCATGTGCCTCGGTTCAAGGGTTGATTGATACCCTCAATACGAATAAATTTTTTGAAGGAGCCAAATAATGAGTTATCGCATCGAAAAAGATACGATGGGTGAAGTTCGAGTACCGAATGACACTTACTGGGGAGCGCAAACACAGCGTTCACTGGAGAACTTCCAAATCGGTGAAGAGAAAATGCCGTATGAAATTACAAGAGCATTTTCACTTCTCAAAAAAGCGGTAGCGTTGGTTAACTGCGATCTTGGAATGTTGAGTAAAGAAAAAGCGGATGCTATCGCTCAGGCGGCAGACGAGATGCTCTCGGGAAAACTTGATGCTCATTATCCGCTTGTCGTATGGCAAACGGGTTCGGGTACCCAGTCAAACATGAACAACAATGAAGTGTTGGCAAGCCGTGCAACGGAGATTCTCGGCGGTGATTTCAGAACTCAAAAATTGGTTCACCCGAACGATGACGTCAACAAATCACAAAGCTCGAACGATACCTATCCGACGGCGTTGCACGTTGCTGCGGTTATCGCGGTTGAGACACGTCTTCTTCCGGCAATCGATCATTTACGCCGTACGTTAATCGCAAAAAGCGAAGCGTTCAGCGATATCGTCAAAATCGGACGTACCCATCTCCAAGACGCTACCCCGTTGACACTCGGTCAAGAGATCAGCGGTTGGGTAGAGATGCTCAACAAATGTGAAAAAATGGCGAAAGATTCACTCGAATCGGTTCGCGAACTTGCCCTCGGCGGAACAGCAGTCGGAACGGGATTGAATGCTCATCCTGAATTAGGAGAACGCGTAGCGGCAAAACTGACTGAATTAACAGGTCATACATTTGTCACGGCACCGAATAAATTTCATGCGTTGACCTCTCATGACGCTCTTGTATTTGCACACGGCGCTCTTAAAGCGCTTGCGGCTGATATGATGAAAATTGCCAACGACGTTCGTTGGTTGGCTTCAGGGCCGCGTTGTGGAATCGGCGAGATCACTATCCCTGAAAATGAGCCGGGTTCATCGATTATGCCGGGTAAAGTAAACCCTACTCAAAGTGAAGCGGTGACCATGGTAACCTGCCAAGTTATGGGAAATGATGCCTGTATCGGTTTCGCGGCTAGCCAAGGGAATTTTGAGCTTAACGTGTTCAAACCGGTAATCGCCTATAACTTTTTACAATCGGTTCGTTTGCTCGCTGATTCTATCGTGTCGTTCAACGATAACTGTGCGGTAGGAATTGAGCCGGTACGCGATCAAATCGACGCCTATTTGAACAATTCATTGATGTTGGTAACAGCACTAAACCCGTACATCGGATATGAAAACGCGGCAAAAATTGCTAAAACAGCACACAAAGAGAACTCCACACTGAAAGAGACCGCCATTAAACTGGGTCTCTTAACAGCCGAAGAGTTCGATAAATATGTCATCCCTGAAGAGATGACAAGACCAATAGCGTAAACTTACAATAGGAGGAATGGATGAATATTCACGAATATCAAGCTAAAGAATTATTCAAAAAATACAATGTACCGACACCACGCGGACATATCGCTTTTACACCCGATGAGGCGGTAAAAGCGGCTCAAGAACTCGGCGGAAGTGTTTGGGTTGTTAAAGCTCAAATTCATGCCGGCGGACGCGGTTTAGGCGGCGGGGTAAAATTAGCCCGTTCTACTTCTGAAGTACGCGCTTTGGCTGCTGAAATTCTAGGGATGCAATTGGTGACACACCAAACAGGTCCAGAGGGTAAACTCGTTCAAAAAGTATACATTGAAGAGGGTGCCGATATCAAAAAAGAGTACTACCTCGGTATGCTACTCGACCGTGCGTCTGAAATGCCGATTATGATGGCCTCTACTGAGGGCGGTATGGCGATTGAAGATGTAGCGCATGACTCTCCTGAGAAAATTATCAAAGTCGCTATTGATCCGTTGACCGGTTTCCAAAGCTTCCATGGCCGCAAATTGGCATTTGGTTTAGGCTTGGCGGTTGAGGAGATCAATACCTTTATTAAATTTGCATCGGCACTTTATCGTGTATATATGGATCACGATGCTGAGATGATCGAAATCAATCCGTTGATCAAAACGGGTGACGGTAAATTTTTGGCTCTTGATGCAAAAATGGGCTTTGACAACAATGCCCTTTATCGTCAATCACAAGTCAATGAGATGCGCGACCTGACAGAGGAAGAACCGACAGAGATCGAAGCGGACAAATACGGTCTGAGCTATATTAAACTTGACGGAAACGTCGGTTGTATGGTAAACGGTGCCGGTCTTGCAATGGGTACTATGGATACGATCAACTACGAAGGCGGTCGTCCGGCTAATTTCCTTGATGTCGGCGGAAGTGCGAGTGCGGAAACAGTGGCAAAAGGGTTTGAAATCATCCTTAAAGATCCGAACGTTAAAGCAATTTTTGTCAATATCTTCGGCGGTATTGTACGATGTGATCGTGTTGCTAACGGTATTTTGGAAGCAACAAAACTTACAAACGTCAATGTTCCTGTTATTGTTCGACTTGACGGTACCAACGCTATCGAAGCGGCGGAAATTTTAAACAATGCCGGAATCGCTAATATCGTAGCGGCAACCGATCTTGCAGACGGTGCTCGTAAAGCCGTTGCAGCAGCGAAAGGAGAATAATTTATGTCAATTTTGGTAAACAAAGATACAAAAGTAATCGTACAAGGTTTCACAGGTAAAGAGGGGACGTTCCATGCAGAGCAATGTATGGCATACGGCACCAAGATCGTCGGTGGAGTAACACCGGGCAAAGGGGGGCAAGAGCACCTCGGTCAACCTGTATTTAATACGGTAGAAGAAGCGGTACGTGCTACCGGTGCTACGGTTTCTATGATTTTCGTTCCACCGGCTTTCGTATCCGATGCCGTTATGGAAGCGGCAGATGCAGGGATCAGCCTTGCGGTTATTATTACCGAGGGTGCGCCTGTTAAAGATATGATGTTCGCAAAAGCGTACGCGGTTAAAAAAGACATGATGACTATCGGGCCAAACTGTCCGGGAATTATCACGGCGGATGAGTGTAAAATCGGAATTATGCCGGGGTTCATTTTCAAAAAAGGGAACATCGGACTTATCTCTAAATCAGGGACATTGACGTATGAGTCAGCGAACCAAGTGGTTAAAGAGGGCTTCGGTATTACCACAGCGGTCGGTATCGGCGGCGACCCGATCATCGGCTTGAGCTACAAACAACTCCTTCCGATGTTTGAAGCAGACCCGGAAACGCACGCTATCGTTATGATCGGTGAGATCGGCGGAGATCTTGAGATCCAAGCAGCGGCGTATATCAAAGAGCATATCACCAAACCGGTTGTTGCATTCATCGCAGGTCAAACGGCTCCGGCTGGTAAACGTATGGGACACGCAGGTGCTATTATCTCCGGCGGTGCAGGTACGGCAGCTGAGAAAATGGCAGCTCTTGAAGCGGCAGGTGTTAAAGTCGTTGTTTCTCCGGCAGATATCGGTAAAGCTATCGCAGAAGTGATGAGAAAGTAATCACTATGAAACAGACTTTTGAAGTAGCTAATATTCGTTGCGGCGGGTGCGCTAAAACGATTACGACGTCACTTCAAGAAGGTGGATTTGAAGAGGTCAATGTTGACCTCACGTGCGAGCCTCGCAAAGTAACAGCTGAGATTGCTGACGAGGCGCAATTAGCACATTTTAAGGCTACATTAAGAAGCCTCGGATATCCTCTAATCGGTGAGGAAGAGGGTGTTATTGATAATGCTACTCTTAAGCTCAAGAGTTTTGTCTCTTGTGCCGTTGGTAAATTTTCAACTGATAAAGAATCAGATTAATTTCAAAATTGTGAGGAGAACAGATGTTTAAAACGACCAATCCCGGTAACGTCCCTGTATGGGTAAATACCGATAACTGTAAAGCATGTGATATTTGTGTATCGGTATGCCCATCGGGTGTACTCGGTATGCGTTATGAGCCGACATCAACCTTGGGTGCTATGATCTCGATCAATCATCCTGAGAGTTGCATCGGCTGTAATGAGTGCGAACTCACATGCCCTGACTTCGCTATTTATGTTGCGGATAAAGCAGATTATAAATTTGCAAAACTGACTGATGAAGCAAAAGCACGTCAAGCGGCTATTATCGCTAATAAGTATATGTCACTAGACCAAGCAGGAGTGAAATAATGGCAAGAGAAGTAATTTCAACAGGTAACGAATTATCAGCACTCGGTGCTTTTGATGCGGGTTGTATGTTTTTCGGCGGATATCCGATCACTCCATCATCGGAAGTAATGCACGAGATGTCTGATCTTCTACCGACTGTCGGTGGAAAATTTATCCAAATGGAAGATGAGATTGCCGGTATTTCTGTAGCACTCGGTGCTTCAATGGCGGGTACAAAATCGATGACGGCAACCTCAGGTCCGGGGATCTCTCTTAAAGCAGAGCAAATCGGTTTGGCGTTTATCGCTGAAGTTCCATTGGTTATTGTTAACGTAATGCGTGGAGGTCCATCAACCGGTCTTCCGACTCGTGTATCCCAAGCGGATATCGGTCAAGCGCAATATCCGACCCACGGTGATTACGCATCGATCACGTTATGTGCGGGATCACTTGAAGAGTGTTATACGCAAACCGTACGCGGATTTAATTTGGCTGAGCGATACATGACTCCGGTATTCGTCCTTTTGGATGAGACGGTAGGTCACATGCACGGTAAAGCAATGCTTCCGGATCTCGAAGAGGTAAAAGCTTCAATCGTTAATCGTAAACGATATGATGGCAAGCCTGAAGATTATCGTCCGTACGATGTTCCTATGAACACACCTGCGGTATTGAATCCAATGTTTGAAGGGTACCGTTTCCACTTCACGGGTCTTCACCACGGTCCGACCGGATTCCCGACGGAAGATGCGGCACAATGCCAATTCAACATCGAGCGTCTTGTCGGTAAAATCAACACGATTGCGGCAGAAAACGACGGTTTGGATGATGAAGCCGATTATGAAGAGTTTATGATGGAGGATGCCGAAGTATGTATGATCGCATACGGAAGTATCTCTCGCGGTGCGAAAGAAGCAGTTATGAAACTTCGTAACGACGGTATCAAAGCAGGTCTTTTCAGACCAATCGTATTGTGGCCGAGTCCGGCTAAAAAGCTCAAAGAGATCGGTCAAAAATTTGACAAAATTTTCGTGACTGAACTTAATATGGGTCAATACCTCAAAGAGATCGAACGTGTTACGGGACGCAGCGATTTTACGACGCTTCTCAAAGCAAACGGCCGTCCAATCGCACCACTTGAAATGGTAGCAAAAGTTAAGGAGATGTTCTAATGGCTTTCAATTACGATCAATATTTACGTGTAGATAAAATGCCGACACTTTGGTGTTGGGGCTGTGGTGACGGTGTTATCCTTAAATCGGTTATCCGTGCTATCGATAAAATGGGCTGGGATATGGACAAAGTGTGTGTTGTTTCCGGTATCGGATGTTCAGGGCGTTTTAGCTCATACATCAACTGTAATACCGTTCACACAACACACGGTCGTACAATCGCGTACGCTACGGGGATCAAATTGACCCGTCCCGATGCACACGTTATTGTTGTAGCGGGTGACGGTGACGGACTTGCGATCGGTGGTAACCACACGATCCACGGGTGTCGTCGTAACATCGATTTGAATTTTATTCTTATCAATAACTTCATCTACGGTTTGACCAACTCTCAAATTTCTCCGACAACTCCACAGGGTATGTGGTGTGTATCGGCGCAAAACGGGAATATCGATCCGACATTCGATGCGTGTAAACTGGCTATCGGTGCCGGTGCGTCATTCGTAGCGCGTGAAACGATGCTTGATCCGAAAAAATTGGAAAAAGTCCTTGTAAAAGGGTTCTCGCATAGAGGGTTCTCTTTCTTTGATATTATGTCTAACTGCCATATCAACCTTGGCCGTAAAAACAAAATGTTGAGTGCTATGGAAAACCTTGAGTGGATCGACAGTATTACAACTCCGTTGAAAAAATGGGAAGCGTTATCACCGGAAGATCAAATGAATAAATTCCCTACGGGTGTATTGCGTGAAGTTGAGCAAGCTGAGTACTGTGATATGTATGAAATGGTCATCGCTTCCGCTCAAGGCAAACGTGGAAAAATCACGCAAGACGACTTTGCGAAAAAAATCTAAGGAGAAACCATGAGACATACGATACGATTTACAGGCGTCGGTGGACAAGGGGTTCTTCTCGCCGGTGAAATTATGGCTGCGGCTAAAATCAAACTGGGCGGTCATGGGCTTAAAACTGCGACTTATACGTCACAAGTTCGCGGTGGAGCAACGGTTGTTGATATCACCCTTGATGACAATGAAATTTTTTACCCGTATGCGAATGAGGGTGAGATCGATTTCATGCTCTCCGTTGCCAACGTGAGCTACCAACAATTCAAAAACGGTGTAAAACCGGGCGGAATCATCGTTGTTGAGCCAAACTTGGTTCATCCAACCGAGGAAGACCGTCAAAAATGGATCATCGTTGAGATTCCGATCATTACGATCGCAAAAGAGGAAGTCGGAAACGTTATTACTCAATCGGTAGTTGCATTGGGTATCACTAATGAGTTTACCGGTGTTCTTGAACCGGAAACATTGAAAGAGGTCATGCTTTCAAAAGTTCCTAAAAAAGTACACGAAGTAAACAACAAAGCTTGGGATTTGGGTATCAAATACGCCAAAGAAGCAAAAGCAAAACTCGGAATGTAATTTCCGCTCCGCTTCGGCGGAAAAACCTCTTGTCTCTCTCTTTATAAATCTGTTTTAATTCATGCAGCGTGTATTGTGATTAATCATTTGTTGGATACTCTACGCATAACTATTTTAGGAGTTCATTATGTCACGATTTGATGCACTATTTGAAGATGAAGACGATATCTTTAGCGGCTCTCCACAGTCAAAATACTGGGATATCGCAAAACAAGTTAATGAGGATACCTATCGATACGATTTTGATGAGATATTAACCAAAATCGCCGTAATGGAAAAGATGCTAATGCAGCAACATGGTGAAGAAGATTTAGATAAAATCGTTAATCGCTATGCGATTATGAATCCAGATGAGATTGAAGAACATAAAAAAAGTCTTTATATGGAATATGCAGGACGCTTGATTTATAAACTTTCGGATTGATTATTTCCTATTCGTCTCTTTAATCCTTTTTTTCCTATAATGCGTTCAGGTACAACAGGTGATAGCTTGGAACTAGTAATCCCAAGAGGTAAAGTCCGGGCTGCCGTAGGACACGGTTCCATCTAACGGATGGCCATGGTAACATGAGGGATAGTGCAACAGAGAATAGACCGCCTCGCAAGAGGTAAGGGTGAAACGGCGGGGTAAGAGCCCACCAGTCTCTTAGGCAACTATGAGAGCTATGTAAACCCAACCGCGCAGCAAGAAACAGATGGTTAGCGTCCTACATCGCTATTGTTTCGCTAGAGGCCTAGAGTGATCTAGGCAGTAGATTAATTATCACTTCATCCAGAACCCGGCTTACGTTGTACCTACTTCTACCACAATTATATAAATCAATGATACAATTTTAAATACAGCCATTAAAAGAACACTAGAGGACGTAAGAATGCATACGCTCAGACTCACTATCCATGACACAATTTACGATAAGTTGATGGGGCTTTTAGAGATTCTTCCGAAAGATAAAATTGAGATTATCGAA